>Ga0073934_10000468_pt1 | contig 116321 bp, 117 predicted proteins | sample LarsenN4metaG_FD_76834 | JGI IMG/M metagenome (GOLD analysis project Ga0073934, IMG submission 76834) | Hot spring sediment bacterial and archeal communities from British Columbia, Canada, to study Microbial Dark Matter (Phase II) - Larsen... ...
CTTGCTGAGGAAGCGAGCCATCATCGAGAGTGTGATTGATCAACTTAGGAACATTTCCCAGATCGAGCACTCTCGCCATCGCAGTATGACCAGTTTCTTGGTCAATCTCCTTTGGGGGCTGATTGCTTATGCTCGTCAACCGAAAAAACCGTCTTTAGGTCGAGAGGCGTTGGCTTGCCTGCCCGCCTAACCTGTACTCACGTTATTTTGCTCTGTTCTACTATCTTCTTCTATTCCTTCACCTACTCAAACAAATCCCGCTCGCGGCGCAAGCCATCGGCGGGCGGCGGGTAGGCGCGCATGTAGCTGTCGCGCCGTCCACCCAGGCGCACCATCCAGCCCATCAGGCCGCGCAGCATGCCCGAGCCGCCCTGGCTGGCGTGGCAGGCGGAGGCCTGGGCCTTGCGCTCTCGCACCGCCTGGTAATCGATCACCGCGTGCACCGAAAAGTCCTGGTCCACCAGGCGGGTCAGGTCGATGTCCTGGTTGCGCCCCCAGCGGTGCGGGTCCTTGCCGAACAGGGGCATCAACCTGACCGCCCAACGCAGCGCCCGCCGGGGGAGAGTGTGGAAGTACAGCTTGGCCGGCCGGTGGGGGGGCAGGCCGTCCTGGAAGGCGGGATCGCTGGCCATTTCGAAGGCCTGCACCGTGGCCTGGTGCACGGCGATGTGGTCGGGGTGGTGGTAGCCGCCGATCGGGTCGAAGGTGATCACCACCTGCGGCTTCAAGCGGCGGATGTGGCCGGCGATCTGGCGCGCCACCTCGTGCTGCGGGGCGCGGGCCAGCGCCCGCGGGTGCTGGTTGTCGGGCGAGCCGCTCATGCCGGAATCGCGGTAGTCCAGGAAGTGAACGCCGGCCAGCCCCAGGATCTGGGCCGCGCAGCGCAGTTCCTCCACGCGCACCTCGGCCACCGAGTTGTGGTTGTTCAGGTGTTCTTCGTCCACCACTCCGGCTTCGCCGCGCGTGGCGCACAGCAAATGCACCTGCACACCGCGCGCCGCGTACAGGGCCAGCGTCCCGCCCACGCCAAAGGACTCGTCGTCTGGATGGGCCAACACGGCCAGCAGGGTGCGCTGCTCTGGGCTCATTTCCCTAGTACACCGGGAGGCTCTGGTCGACCTCCCTGGCCCAGGCGTTGATGCCGCCCTTCAGGTTCTTCACCTTGCGGAAGCCGGCGCTGAGCAGCAGCTCCAGGGCGCGCGCCGAGCGCGTGCCCGACTTGCAGAACAGCACCAGCTCGTCGGCGCTGTTCAGCTCGGAGAGGCGCCCCGCCAGTTGCCCCAGCGGGATCAGCTCGGCCCCCTCCAGGCGGGAGATCTCCAGCTCGTGGGGCTCGCGCACGTCGATCAGGTGGATCGAGTTGTCCTGGCGCAGGCGCTGCGCCAGCTCGGGGGCGGTGATGTCCCACCCGCCGCCCACCGCGCCCTCCTCGTGGTCGTGGCCGGGCACGCCGCAGAAGGCCTCGTAGTCGATCAGCTCGGTGACCTCCGGCTGTTTCCCGCAGACCCTGCATTCCGGGTTCTTGCGCAGCTTGACGAAGTCGAAGCTCATGTCCAGCGCGTTGAAGAGCAGCAATCGCCCGATCAGCAGCTCGCCGATGCCCAACACCAGCTTGAGCGCCTCGGTGGCCTGCAGGGTGCCGATCGTCCCCGGCAGCACCCCCAAAACGCCGCCTTCGGCGCAGGAGGGCACCAGGCCGGGGGGTGGCGGCTCGGGGAACAGGCATCGGTAGCACGGCCCCCGGCGGGCGTCGAACACCGAGACCTGCCCGTCGAAGCGGAAGATCGAGCCGTACACGTTGGGCTTGCCCAGCAGCACGCATACGTCGTTAGTCAGGTAGCGGGTGGGGAAGTTGTCAGTGCCGTCAATCAGCACGTCGTACTCCCGTGCGATGCGCATGGCGTTGTGCGAGGTAAAAGGCTCGTTGTAGACCTGCACCTCGTTGTCCGGGTTGATGTCCAGCAAGCGCCGGCGCGCCGATTCGACCTTGAGCTCGCCCAGGCTGGAGGTGCCGTGGATCACCTGGCGTTGCAGGTTGGAGTAGTCCACCACGTCGTAGTCCACCAGGCCGATGCGGCCCACGCCGGCCGCCGCCAGGTACATGGCGACCGGCGAGCCCAGCCCGCCGGTGCCGATCACCAGGATGGAGGCCGCCTTGAGCCTGCGCTGTCCTTCCAGTCCCACCTCGGGGATCAACAGGTGGCGCGAGTAGCGCAGGATCTCCTGGTGGGAAAGTGACGGCAGCATGCCGCCGGCGATGCTGGGGATCAGCATCAGGCGGTCGCTCTCCTGCAGGGGGGTCTCGACTCCTTGCAGGTGGCGGATATCCTCATCGTTCAGGTACAGGTTGACGAAGGGGCGCAGCTCGCCGCGGCCGTTGAACAGGTGCGGGCGCAGGGCGGGGAACTGGCGGGTCAGGTCTTCCATGGCCTGGGCCACGTCCTTGCCCTGGACGGGGATCTCGCCCTGCCCGTCGGTGTAGTTTTGCAAGGGGGTTGGAATTCGCAATACTGGCATGTCTTCAATCCACAGGAAAGTTTATACCGCTAAATCCGATTCTTGACCGATTTACCAATAAAATTCTAATCACAATGGCCGATCTTAGCAACCGGCGCGCTCGACCACCACCTCGCATGAGGAGGCGGGCCACACTTCCACCGGCCCGGCCATCTTGAACGGCTTCATGAATTGCTCGACCTGGTCCCGGGTCTCGGCGTCCAGGATCAGGACGAAGGTGTGCTGCCCATCCAGCACACAGTCGCCGTGGATGTCGATGCCGAACTTGCGGGCGTTCTGCCGGTTGATGTGCTGCAGCAGCATCTGGCCCATGTCGGGGTCCTTCGCCGGGCAGGTGGCGGAATCGTGTTGGTGACGTACAAAGTAGAGCGACATGGCTAACTCCTGTCTTCTGGATTAAGTTCGATATGATCAACGGCAAACTCGATCGGTTCCTCTTCAAAGCCCGAGCGATCTTCGCTCAGGCGCCAGCAGCGGCTGTCGGCTGCGCCGCCAACTCTGACGCTGGTGATCAGGTACACGAACCAGGGCATAGCCCACTCCCGGTCGTACTCGGAGGGCCGGCTGGGGTGGTCGGGATGGGAGTGATATACTCCCAGCACCTGTAGTCCCCGGCGGGCGGCTTCCTGCTCGGCCTGCAGGTAGTCCTGCGGGGTGATCATGTAGCGATTGCGGCGGACCAGGTCCTGGCGGGTGTTGGGCAGCCGCAGGATGGCGGTGGCGCGCCTGGCCCTGCCGTCTGCCTCGCCCAGCAGCAGGCCGGCCCCTTCTTCCGGGTAGGCGGCCTCCAGGTGAGCGTGGATCTGGTGGAGCAGCCCGTGGCCGATCTCCAGGCTCATGATCAGCATCACCTCGGCACGGCCTGGCCCCACACGGCCTTGTCGCTCAGGTACTTGTAGCCGGCGTCGGGGAAGACGGTGACCACCAGGCCGGATTCCAGCTCCTGGGCCACCTGCAGGGCAGCCTGGGCGGCCGCCCCAGCCGAGATGCCGACGAACAGGCCTTCCTGGCGGGCCAGCCGCTGCACCATCTCGTAGGCGGCCTCGGTGGAGACCAGCATGGTCTGGTCCGCCAGGCTGGGATCGTAGATGCCCGGGCGCAGGGCGCTCTCCAGGTGCTTGAGACCCTCCAGGCCGTGGAATGGAGCGTCGGGTTGGACGGCGATGATCCGGATCTCGGGGTTGTACTGGCGCAGGTAGCGGGCAACCCCGGTGAGCGTGCCGGTGGTGCCCAGCCCGGCCACGAAGTGGGTCAGCTTGCCGCCGGTCTGCTGGACGACCTCCGGGCCGGTGGTGGCGTAGTGGGCCTGCCAGTTGGCGGGGTTGTCGTATTGGTCTGCGTAGTAATAGCGCCCTGGCTGCTCTGCGGCCAGCCGGCGGGCCTCCATGATGGCGCCATCCGAGCCCTGCAGCGGGTCGGTTAGGATTAGCTCGGCGCCAAGGGCGCGCAGGATGGCGAAGCGTTCTGGGCTGGCATTGGACGGAATGGTCAGGGTGACGGGCACCCCCAGGGCAACCCCAAAGGTGGCGTAGGAGATGCCCATGTTGCCGGAGGTAGAATCGAGCAGCCGCAGCCCGGGGGCGAGCTGGCCCTCAGCCAGGGCCGAGCGCAGGATGTTCAGCGCCGGGCGGTCCTTGATGGAGCCGCCGGGGTTGAACCACTCGGCCTTGGCCATCACCTGCACGCCGGGGGCCAGGTGCGAGGTGACCCGCTGCAGCAACAGCAGCGGGGTATTGCCCACCGCAGCTTCCAATCCGCTAAGCGTGCTGGTGGCAGTAACCTGGGTACCGGTAAGGGTTACCTGAGCAGACATTGATATCTCCGATATTAGAGATCTGGGAGGAGAGATTAGAGCTCAGGTAGACCTGAACTATTCTCTACTCCCTACTCTCGAACCCTTGTTTTTATAAGGCAACGGCCAACAGAGACCAAAATAGGTGGCAGGACTCTCAGCCACGCGAACGCTCGACGCATGCGGGGTCGCAACCACCTATCGTCAGTCTGTTGGCCGCCGGAAGCCGGGTCGCTTCAAGCTGTGATCTGTGACGAGGCGGTGGTTACCGGCCCCGCCTCAGACACATGCAAGTGTACATCGACCAGTTCTCCATGATAACAATAAGGATTTTTATGACAAAATTTATAATTATTATATGGAAACAGGCCTATCTGTCAAGGGACAATTCTGCCGAATTATTCCCTCTCCTCACTGCTGCCAATGCCCAGCGGGATCCACTTGCGCTCGTCCTTCAAGCGGTGTTGGATGCCGCCCCGGTCGTGCACCTGGTCGAAGCCCTCCGGCTTGATGAACAACTGCTCGCCGTCCAGCAGCCCGAAGACGCCGGCCTGCCCTGGCTCGGGGCGTTTGAGGCGCGGTTTGGCTGCCTGGCTGGGCAGATAGTCGATCGGCTCCTCGTAGGTCGTGACGTAGCCCTCGTAGTTGCGCAGCACCACCTTGTGGTCCGACATACTGAGCAGGTAATTGGGCGCCACCGGAATCTTGCCTCCGCCGCCCGGGGCATCGATGATGTACTGGTGCACGGCGAAGCCAGAGGTGTGGCCGCGCAGTCCTTCCATGATCTCGATCCCCTTGGCGACCGGGGTGCGGAAATGCCCGGCGCCTTCCACCAGGTCGCACTGGTACAGATAATACGGGCGCACCCGGATGCGCACCAGGGCGTGCACCAGCTCGCGCTGGATGTGCACGTTATCGTTCACCCCTGCCAGCAGCACCGCCTGGTTGCCCAGCGGGATGCCGGCCCGCGTCAGCCGGTCGCAGGCCTGGGCTAGCTCCCCACTGATCTCGTTGGGGTGGTTGACATGGATGTTCATCCACAGCGGGTGGTATTTCTGCAGCATGTCGGTCAGCTCGGCGGTGACGCGCATGGGCAGGAACACCGGCACACGCGTGCCGATGCGCAGCACCTCGATGTGCGGGATCTCCCGCAGCCGGCCGAGAATCTCCTCCAGGATCTTGGGCGCCAGCACCAGCGGGTCGCCGCCCGAGAGCAGCACGTCGCGCACCTGGGGGGTGCGCTTGAGGTAGTCGATCTGCATCTCGAACTCGGCGCGCGAGAACTGGGCTGCTGGATCGCCCACAATGCGCGAGCGCGTGCAGTAGCGGCAGTAGGAGGCGCACTGGGTGGTAACCAGCATCAGGACCCGGTCTGGATAGCGGTGCACCAGGCCCGGTACCGGGGAATGCCGGTCTTCGGCGAGCGAATCCTCCATCATGGCGGTGAAGGGCACCATCTCGGCAACGGTAGGCACTACCTGGCGGCGAATGGGGTCGCCCGGGTCATCCGGGTCGATCAGCGAGGCGAAGTATGGGGTGATGTCCACCCGGAACAGGTTGCCGGCCGAGAGCGCCTTGCGCTCGCCATCGGTCAACTTCAGGATCTTCTCGAATTCCTCGGCGGTGTTGATGCGATTGCTCAGTTGCCAACGCCAGTTGTTCCATTGCTCGTCGGGTACGTCTTGATAGATGGGAGCACGTTTGTTGGTTGGAAATGGGCTGGTTATCATGAGATTGTCTCCTGGTTCCGGTCTGATGAATACCGCTAATCCGGGCGTCGCCCTGGGGGTGATGGAACTGCCGTAGATTGTAAAGGATAACTGCTGGCGGGTCAATTATGGGCTCAGGAAAATCTCCAGGCTCGACAGGTTGATGATCTGCGAGAATTTGGCGTCTCGTTCCAACACGACGAGCAGCACTTCGCCGGGCTCGCTGACCCGGTACGGCACTTCCAATGCGAAGGCACGGAAACCACCGGGCAGGGCGGGGTCCAGCCGGGCCAGGCGCATGCCCACTTCGCTGCCGGCAGTGGTCAACAGGCGCACCGTCAGTGGATTGTCGCTGGCGGTGCGGGCATAGCCGGACACCAGCAGAGTGCCACCCTGGATCACGGAATTCGCACGCGGCTGCAGGATGGCGATGGGGGCCAGGGTATCGTAAGGGGCGGCAATGTCGGCGTAGCCCACCGCCATCAGGATCAGCGGCACCGAGTTGAGGGCCGTTGTGCGCCCGTGCTCGTCCTCCACGCTGATCACCAGGCGGCCAGCTTCCGCGGTTGCCGAGATCTCGAAGTCCAGGTCGATCCACAGGATGCCGCGCTTCCCAGGCCGCACGTAGTACATGGTTTTGATCAGCCGGGCCAGCAGGCGGTTGTCTTCCCCCAGCAGCTCGATCGTCACCCGGTTCTCGGCTCCCGGCACCAGGGAAGCGTAGATGTGGATGGGTGAGACGACCTTGGAGAGCGGTCCCAGGTTGTAGATCTCGATGTTGGCAGGCGGTATCTCAGGGTAACTGGAAGGTAGCGTGGTTGGCGGGCTGGGCGGGAGCGTCGGCTCCAGGGGCAGGATCGTGGGGATGGAAAACGGGTAAGCGCCTTCCGCTTGGGGGTATGCGTGAGAGATCCCTGTTTCGTTCGAGGTTGGGGAGGACGTAGGGGTGGCCGCCGGGGCCTCGGTTTTTACGGGAGCTGTATTGCCTGCCTGGAGGGTCAGGGCGATGGCGGTGGGCAGCAGCCGGGTGGGCAATGGCGTCTGTAATACGTTGTTCTGAATCCGGGCGCATCCGGCCAGCCCGATCAACAGGACCGATAATAGCGCGCCACACCCGGGTAGCAGGCGCCTCATACCGCTGCCCGCCCTCAGCTGGTGGTATATTCCTGGATCAGGTCCAGCAAGGCCTGCAGCCGGACCGGCTTGTTGATGTAGGCCTTTGCCCCTGCTGCCAGGGCCAGTTCCGTGGCGTCTAGCTCCGGGCTGGCAGAGAGCATGATCACCGGAATCTCCGAGACGATCGACAACTCCTTAAAACGCTTCAGCAGGGTCAACCCGTCCATGTCGGGCAGCGCCATGTCGGTAAAGATCAGGTCGGGCTTCTCTTCCACGACCTTTGCCAATGCTTCCTGCCCGTTGCTTGCCAGAATCGCCTGGTGACCAAAGACTTGGACAGCCTTCATCATTGTTTCCAGGGTGAACGGGTCATCGTCAATAAACAGGATGCGGGCCATACTTCTCCCATAATCTCTGCTAATGATTTTGGGAAGGCCACGTTGATCTCAGCATCGATCTCCCAGGTGTCCCACGCCCACGCGGGGGGTTAAAAATTGTAGATTTCGGCATACTTTCGCTCCAGGTAGCGCAGGTAGGGGGCCGGATCGATCTTGCTACCGGTCACCCGCTGCACAAGCTCCTGGGGCTCGAACTTCTTGCCGTGACGATGCACCTTCTGGCGCAGCCAGTCCAGCAGGGCGGCAAACTCGCCGCGGCGGATCTGCTCGGTCAGGTCGGGGATGTCCCGGTTGATCACCTCCCAGAGTTGAGCAGAGACCAGGTTGCCGAGGGCATAGGTGGGGAAGTAGCCGACGTACCCGGCAGACCAGTGCACGTCTTGCAGGACACCCTGGGCGTCATCCGGCGGGACAAGGCCCAGGTATTCCTGCATGCGTGTGTTCCAGGCCTCGGGCAGGTCCTTGACATCTAGGGCGCCTTCGACCAGGGCGATCTCCACTTCCAGGCGCAGCATGATGTGCAGGTTGTAGGTGGCCTCGTCGGCTTCCACGCGGATCAGCGAGGGCTCGACCTTATTGATGCCTTTGTAAAAGCTCTCTAACGAGATGTTGCCAAGCTGCTGCGGGAAGATTGCCTGCAGGTGAGGGTAGAAGTGCTCCCAGAAGGGATAGGAGCGCCCCACCAGATTTTCCCACAGGCGGGATTGCGATTCGTGGATGGCATATGAGGCCCCATCCGCCAGTAAGGTGCGGCCCAGGGCCGGGTCGTATCCCAGGTCGTACAGGGCATGACCGCATTCGTGCATGGTGCTGAAGAGCGCCGAGCCCACGTAATCCGGGATCACGCGGGTGGTGATGCGCACATCGCCCATGCCGAAGCTGATTGTGAATGGGTGGACCGTGGTGTCCAACCGGCCGTGGTTCCAATCGTAGCCGAACTTGCTGATCACCTCCACCCCGAAATCCCACTGCTTCTGCTCATTGAAGTGCTGGTGGAGGGGCGAATCGTCGATTTGGGGGTGGTTGGTGATCGCCTGGATCAGTTTCACCTGGCGGGGGCACAGGACGTTGAAGATGGCCTGCACCTCGGCGGTCTTCATGCCCGGTTCGAAGTCGTCCAGCAGTGGATCGTAGATGTGGTCGAAGGGTGCAAAGAGCTGTGCGTAGCGCCGGCGCAGGTCGATGATCTTCTCCAGGTGAGGCCTGAACATTGGGAAATCGCTCTTGGAGCGCGCTTCCTGCCAGGCTGCATATGCCAGGGCGGTCTCCTCGGCCAGCTCGGCTACCAGCCCGGCCGGCACCCTGACCAGCTTCTCGAACTCGCGTGCGGCTACCTTTACCAAGCGGGCGCTATCCGAATCTGGGTCGAGGTGGTCCACCTGGGGCCTTAGATCATCCAGTAACCGGCCCAATTCTGGCGAAGTCATGCGCTGGTGGGCCAGCTTGCTCAGCGTGCCAAGCAGGTGGCCGCGATCTTCTGCCCCGCCGGAAGGCATGTAGGTTTGTTGGTCCCATTCGAGCAGGTCTTTGGCGTGTTTCAGATCGTCCACTTCCGCCAGGATCTCTTTGAGTTGGTTGAGCTTTTCTTCCATGCAGGCACCTCAACGTTGGGTGGGATAATGGTCGAGCTTCACACGACTTTCCAGCGTAGCGCTTTTCCGCGCAGCGCAGAGAGCACTTCGGCGGCGATGTCTCTAGCGGCGCGCACCTGCGCCTCGGCGGTCTGCGCGGCGACGTGGGGCGTGGCGATCACGTTGGGGTGCGAAACCAGCGCCGTAAGGCCGGGCGGCTCCCTGGCGAAGACGTCCAGCGCTGCGCCCGCCACCTGCCCGGCCTCGAGCGCGCCCAGCAGGGCGGTCTCGTCGATTATCCCGCCGCGGGCGGTGCATACCAGCCGTACGCCGCGCTTCATCTGTCCCAGGGCTTGCCCGCTGATCATGTTGCGTGTCTCGGGCCCCAGGGGGACGTGCAGGCTGATGAAGTCCGATCGGGAATAGAGCTCGGCGAGCCCCACCGGTTCGCAGCCGCGCGAGTGGATTACCGCCGGGGCGAGCAAGGGGTCGTATCCCAGGATGCTCATCCCCAGGGCGGCGGCACGCTGGGCCACCGCTCCGCCGATACTGCCTACGCCGACGATGCCCAACACTTTTCCGTTCAGCTCGACGCCCTGCAGTTCCGACTTGAGCCACTGCCCGGTCTTCATGGCCGCGTCAGCCCGGGGAAGGTGGCGCGCCAGGGCCAGCATCAGGCCCAGCGTGTGTTCGGCTACCGCCAGGGTAGTGGAGAGCGGCGCATTGACCACCGTCACTCGCCGCAACGTGGCGGCTGCCAGGTCGATATTGTCAACACCAACACCGGCCCGCCCCACCACCTCTAACCGGCCGGCTTTCTGGAACAACTCCGCCGTGACCCTGGTCCGACTGCGCACGATCAGGGCGTGGTACTCGCCGATCGCCTCCCCCAGCTCGTCTGGCGAGATACCGGGGCGGTCGTCTACCAGGGCTTCCTGGCGGAGGATTGCCTTTCCCTCCTCGTCCAGGCCATCGGTGATCAGGATTCTCCACTCGGTCATGCGGTTCTCCAGGGCTCCGACGCCCCAGTCTTGAACGCAGGTCTACACATCTCCCCAAGCCCGTTAATTCTAATCGAAAATCTGCCGAAGACGACGGCCTTTTCCTCAGGTCTGATTCTTTACACAATCTTTATCCGGTCTTCATGGCATCTTCAACCAGGGAGGCTATACTGAAGAGGCTAAGCACACATCGATCTTTGCCAGTGTGAAGATTTGGAGTGGCAGCGTGGGTATTCGATGGAAAAAAGCCTTATGCTTAATGGAGATTGGAGAACTACAGCATGGACAAATGGTTGAAAGTCGGCTTGATCGCCGTCGGCGTGGTAGTGGCTGCGGCAGCCCTGTTGATGGCCGGCATGTGGATCGGTCGCTATGCCTGGGGTGCGGTGGGTTTCTGGCCGTCCGGGATGATGGCCAGCTACGCACCCGCCTCCGCCTGGGCAGCCCAATCCGTGGCTGACGAGCCATTGCCCCCGGGCCCGCGTCCCTTCGGCTTCGGCTACGGTATGGGCCCAGGCATGATGGTGCCCGGCAGGCCAGGGCCCGATATGACTGGTCCTGGAATGGTGGGGCCCGGGAGGCAGGGTGGATACCGCTTGGGCGGATACTCCGCCCCCGAGCCGCTCTCGATTGCGAAGGCCGGCGAGGCCGTGGAAGCCTATCTGGCCCGCCTGGGGAATGCGGACCTGGCCCTGGATGAGATCATGATCTTCGATAACCATGCCTACGCCGAGATCGTCGAAAAGAGCAGCGGCGTGGGCGCCATGGAGCTGCTGGTGGACCCGCTCTCCCTGGCGGTCTATCCCGAGCATGGTCCCAACATGATGTGGAATCTGAAGTATGGCATGATGAGCGGCTACGGGATGGGGCCCGGCATGATGGCTGGATACGGCTGGGGAACCGCCGACCCACAGGACGTTTCGGCGGACATGCCGGTCAGCCCGCAGCAGGCGGTGGAGGCCGCCCGGGGTTACCTGGAGCGCTACTTCCCCGGCCTGCAGGTCGATGAGCACGCCGAACCCTTCTATGGCTACTACACCCTGCATACCCTGAGGGACGGTCAGGTCAGCGGGATGCTCAGCGTCAATGGGTTCACCCGCCAGGTCTTCCCGCACACCTGGCACGGCGACTTCGTCGAGATGGGCGAAGTGAATTAACGGTACTGACCGCCCGCAGGCTTACCGGTGGGTGGAGGGGCTGACCCGATATTGGGCCAGCCCCGCTCTTTGGTGCCAGCCGCGATTGGAGACACTCCACCGGAGCGTCTTTACGGGCTAGCCGCGGGTGGAGAGGCCCCGCTGGAGCGTGTGTACGGGCTTGGGTTTCCCCAGCGATTGGATTAGCGCGATTTAGGCAGCGGCACCCAATTATCCATGTGTACGTGCACGCCTCCGCTGGCTGAGAAGTGCTTCACGCACAGCCAGCCGTCGCCATTGAGGTCGGTATCCGACCCGACGTGCAGGTGCTCGCCTTCGTGATGGTCGTCGTGGTCCATGGCGTGGTGCAGCTCGTAGTTGTCCGGGCAGCCGGCGATGGGCAGGCCGTGCTCGGCCGAGGCAGTGCCCACCAGGGCCAGTGCAAGCAGCGTTATAAGGATGAAAGCGGTTGGCAGGTGTTTCATCGCGTTTATCCTCCGTGGGTTTGAGTTGAATGTCGCCATCTGAGCTAGGTCCGGCAGGGATAACCAATTATATGGGACCATATTACTCCAATTTGCGCCTTTCGTACATACATCAATTGGCCTGCCCGGGATCCGAGTGCCCCTTATACCCCTGTCTGATTGTGGTTAATTCAGTAAGCGGAGTACAATTTACCTGTACATCCTGTGAGGGAGGGCGGGTGCCGAGCGATGAGGCAAAACATGAGTTTGCAGATTTAGGGAGAGTCGCATGCCCGACATCAAGATTCTGGTCATCGACGACGAGCCGAGCATCCTCAACATGGTCAGCGCCTACCTGCGCCCGGAAGGCTACCAGGTCTATACCGCCGGCGACGGCCCTTCCGGCCTCAAGGCGGCGCGCGCCTACCGGCCCGACCTGATCGTTCTGGACATCATGCTGCCTGGCATGGATGGCCTGGAGCTACTCACCCGCCTGCGGCGCGAATCCAACGCCTACGTGATCCTGCTCACTGCCAGGACCGAGGAGACCGATAAGATCGTCGGCCTCTCGGTGGGCGCCGACGACTACGTGACCAAGCCCTTCAGCCCGCGCGAGCTGGTGGCGCGCGTCAAGGCCGCCCTGCGCCGCCTGCGGGCCGGCGCAGGGCCGGGCGAAGGAAACGTGCTGGCGTTTCGCCACGTGCGCATCGACCCTGAAAGCCGACAGGCCTGGGTGGACGGGCGGCCTGTAGAGCTTACCGCCATCGAGTTTGACCTGCTCAAGACCCTGGCAGAGCATCACGGCCGGGTGCTCAGCCGGGAGCAGTTGTTGGAGAAGGTGTGGGGTTACGATTACTACGGGGAGGTGCGGGTGGTGGACGTGCACCTGGGCCACGTGCGCCAGAAGCTGGGCGACGAACGCTTCATCGTCACCGTGCGCGGCGTGGGCTATCGCTTTGAAGACGAGGTGGAAAGACCATGATCACCTATATTCGCAGGCGCCTGGGTCTGAAGCTGTTCCTATCTTATTTGATCGTCATTCTGGTGGGCAGCCTCGTGCTCTCCAGCGCCGCCGAACTGGCCGTGCCCGGCGCCTTCAACCGCCACCTGGCGGCCATGGATGACATGATGGCCTCCATGATGGGCGGCACCAGCATGGAGATGGACATGGACCTGTATGCCAATTTCCAGGCTGCCTTCCGCGAGGCACTGGGTCTCTCGGCCCTGGCAGCGCTGCTGGTGGCGCTGGTGGTCAGCCTGTTGGTCAGCCGCCAGGTGGTGGCGCCGGTGCAGGCCATGCGGCGCGCCAGCGGGCGCATCGCCGAAGGCCACTATTCCGAGCGGGTGCAGGTGCCCGGAGACCTGGCGCGTGCCGAGCAGGACGAGCTGGGCCAGCTTGCACTCAGCTTCAACCGCATGGCCGAGCGCCTGGAGCAGACCGAGAACATGCGCCGCCAGTTGATCGCCGATGTAGCGCACGAGTTGCGCACCCCCCTGGCCGCCATCAAAGGCACCATGGAGGGCCTGGTCGACGGGATGCTGCCCGCCGACCTGGAGACCTTCCAGCAGGTCTACCAGGAGGCCGACCGCCTTGGGCGCCTGGTGAACGACCTGCAGGAGCTCAGCCGGGTGGAGGCGGGCGCCTACCGGTTGGATCGCCAGCCGGTGAGCGTAGGCCGTCTGTTTGAAAGCCTGCTGGCCCGCCTTGGCCGCCAGTTCGAGGAAAAGGGGGTGAGCCTGGAGATCCACCTGCCATCCGGCCTTGAGAAGGGAACCTCAGGAGGCGGCCAGCCGGCGGCGCTGGTGGACGAGGACCGCATCGGCCAGGTGTTGCTCAACCTGGTGGGCAACGCCCTGCAGTTTACCCCGCCCGGTGGGCGGGTGGCAATCAATATCCTGCAGCGTGAGCATGAGCTGCAGATCGCCGTGGCCGACGCCGGCATCGGCATCCCACCCGAGCACCTGCCGCACATCTTCGATCGCTTCTACCGGGTGGACAGGTCGCGCGCCCGCCCCGGAGGAGGCAGCGGCATCGGGCTGACCATCTCCCGCCATCTGGTGGAGGCCCACGGCGGGCGCATGTGGGCTGAGAGCCCTGGCACGGGCCAGGGCAGCACCTTCTATTTCACCCTGCCTCTGGCCGCCGAAAACCGCTGACCTGCCTCCTTTACAAAATCTTTAATAGTCCTTCAAGTTTCCTTCATCACCATGTGCTATTATCTATCCATGATGAAATCTATACTTACATTGGACCTGATCCCTATTCCCTACCCCTTTATCCCCTATTCTTTTCTCTTGGAGGTTTCCCAATGATGCACGGTTTTGGTTTTGGCGGTTTTGGCACATTCGGATGGATCGGGATGATCCTGAACTTGGTGATCACCTTGGGTGTGATCATCGGCGTGGTGTTGCTGGTGGTATGGGCAGTGCGGCGGATCGGCGCCGCCGGGCCAGGCTCGGTCACCTACCCGGGCAGCGGGCAGCCCTCGGCGCGCGAGATTCTGCAGACCCGCTACGCCCGCGGCGAGATCACCCGCGAGCAGTACCTGGAGATGCTCGCCGACCTGTCCTAGAGGAGTCGCTACCGTGATGATGGGTTTTGGCCTGCTCGGCCTGGTGTTGATGATCCTGTTCTGGGTGGGGCTGGTGTTGGTAGCGGCCTGGCTGGTGCGGGCCTTCTTCCCCGGGCAGGGCCGCCCCGAGCCGCCGACCGCGCCGCCTGGCCCCAGCCCGCGTGAAATCCTCGACCGGCGCTATGCCCGCGGCGAGCTCACCCGCCAGCAGTACGAGCTGATGAAAGACGACCTGCGCGGGTAAGCGCGCCCTGTTATCGTCTGAGTTTATAGGTTGACCTCCCACCGGTTCCGATCCAGTAGGAGGTCAATTAATTGCGCCTATATACATTCTCTTTTATTTGCCTCCCCTTGTGCTCTCCATTACAATGTCTTTGGAAGTATTGAGATGGGTAACTATGAGTGAAATAGGGGAGGACACGGGTATTGTTATGGATAAAATCGGTAAAGACACTACAGATGGATGCAGATACGCACGATCGTAGAATTGAAAAACCTGAACCCGATCACCGAGAAGATAGAAGTAAAAGCTATCAAGACGATTGATGAAGTTCACTTCGCGCAATGTCTCAATTACCTGAAGGCGACGGGCCTGCGTTTGTGTTTGCTGCTGAACTTTGGAAAGACACGCCTCGAATTCAAGCGCCTTGTATTATAGAACAAAGGGATTTGAGAGCGTGATACCACAGATACACACGGATGGACACCGATATCTGTGTGTATCTGTATACATCTGGGCTTATGTATTGTGTCGAGGTAATGAAGCAACCTTGCTGATCGAGTGCAAGTGGGGTGTGGATACGATTGCCCGTCCGGTGATCCGCTAACTGATCGACAAATCTCTCGCCGCGCTTTTCCCTTGCTTGCGTGTACAATATTAACAGGCCGACCAGGCCGCATAACCTACCCTCCCTGGAGGTACTCTCTCTTCTATGCTTCCTCATCCGCGTTTAACCACACACCCAGGAGGCAATCCGTGAACGAACGCGTGGCCATCGTGGGCGTGGGCTGGGCCGGCTTCCGTCCCACCACGCCCGAGCTATCCTACAAAGAACTGATGTACGAAGCCGCCGTGCGGGCCTACGCCGAGGCCGGAGTGGACCCGCGCCGCGACGTGCAGAGCTTCGTCACCGTGGCCGAAGACCTGCACGAAGGCACCAGCATCTTCGACGAGTACACCCCCGACCAGCTCGGGGCGGCCCTCAAGCCCATGCACACCATCGGCGGCGACGGGCTGCACGGCCTGGCCACAGCATATATGCTCATCCGCACCGGGCAGTTCGAGGTGGTGGCGGTGGAGGGGCACAGCAAGGCCTCCAACATCCTGAGCCTCGAGCGGGTCACTGCCTACGCCCAGGACCCGCTGCTCAACCGCCCGCTGGGCCTGAACACCCACTTTGTGGCCGGGCTGGAGATGAACCGCTATCTGTACGAGAGCGGGGCCGAGCGTGAACAGTGCGCCGCGGTGGTGGTCAAGAACCGGCGCAACGCCCTGCGCAACCCGCTGGCCTCCTTCCCGGGCGACCTGACCGTGGAGGAGGTGCTGGCCTCTCCCCCGCTGGCCTGGCCCCTGGGGCAGCTCGAGGCCGCCCGCCCCGTCGACGGGGCGGTGGTGATGGTGTTGGCCGGCGAGGGCGCCGCCCGCTCGCTGAGCGATCGGCCGGTGTGGGTGCTGGGTGTGGGCTGGTGCAACGATTCCGCCGCCCTGGAGTACCGCGACTGGGCCCAGGCGGTCTATGCCCGTCAGGCAGCCAGGATGGCCTACCGCCAGGCCGGCTTGCGCGACCCGCAGGCGCAGGTCGACTTCGCAGAAGTTGACGATACCTACGCCTACAAGGAGCTGCAGGCCCTGGAGGCCCTCGGGCTGTGCCCGGCGGGGCAGGCCGGCGAGCTGACCGCCGCCGGCGCCACCGTCCCGGATGGAGACCTGCCGGTCAACGTCTCTGGCGGCAGCCTGGGAATCGGCCACCTGTTGGACGCCACCGGGCTGGCGCGCGCCCTGGAGGCGGTGCTGCAGTTGCGCGGCCAGGCCGGCCCGCGCCAGCTCGAAGATGTGCAGGTCGGCCTGGTGCAGTCCTGGCGGGGCGCCCCCACCAGCAGCGGGGCCGTCATCGTGCTGGGCAATTAAAAGGAGAGAGCGACAATGGGCATGAGAAAAGTGGCTGTCATTGGGGCCGGCATGACCAGGTTCGTCCGCCGGGCCCAGGAAACCGGCAAGGAGCTGTCCTGGGAGGCGGCCCGCATGGCGCTCGAATCCTGCGAGCTGACCCTGGACGACATCGAGGCGGTGTGCATGGGCACCGCGCCGGACGCCTTCGACGGCGTGCACATGAAGGCCGAGTACCTGAGCGACGGCGCCGGCGGCTGGCGCAAGCCCTACATGCGCTCCTACGTGGGCGGCGGGACGGGCGTGTTTGCGCCCATCCAGGGCTGGTATCACGTGGCCTCCGGGCTGTTCGACACCTGCCTGGTGGTGTGCGAAGAGAAGATGTCCAGCTACACCCCGCACGCCCAGGCTGCCTTCCTGACTATCTTCGACCACACTACCGAGCGCCCGCTAGAGCCGAATCTGTTGTGGATCTTCGCCCTGGAGATGAACCGCTACATGCAGACCTACGGCATATCCAAGGCCGACATCGCCCGCGTCTCGGTGAAGAACAAGCGCAACGCCGCCGACCATCCCTGCGCCCTGCTGGGCGAGCGCGACATCACCGTAGAGGACGTGCTCAACTCGGAGGTGCTGGCCTGGCCGGTGCAGCGGCTGGACGTCAGCCCGGTATCCGATGGGGCGGTGGCGGTGGTGCTGGCGGCAGAACACGTCGCAAAGCGCAACACCGACAGGCCGGTGTGGATCGAGGGCGTAGGCTGGTGCCTGGACACCGCCCACTGGACCAACCGCGACCTGGCCTACCCGCGCTATGTGGAATACGCCGCCCGCATGGCCTACGAGATGGCCGGCATCAAGGAGCCGCGCAAGGAGATCCACATCGTGGAGCCCTACGATCCCTTCGACTATAAAGAGCTGCACCACCTGGAGGGGCTGCTGCTGGCCGAGCGCGGCGGCGCCCCGCAATTGGTGGCCGATGGGGTGACCGAGCGCAATGGCGCCATGCCGGTCTGCCCCTCGGGTGGGCTGCTGGGGGTGGGCAACCCCATCGCCGCTGCCGGCCTGATGAAGATCGCCGAGCTATTCTGGCAGTTGCGCGGTGAGGCCGGCGCGCGCCAGGTGCCCGGCCAGCCCCGCCGTGGGCTGGCCCAGGCCTGGGGCGACTTGATGCAGGTCGGCAGCGTGGTGATCATGGGCCGTTGAGGAGGCTGAGCATGACTGCAAAGATCTTGCATTTTCCGGGCGTTTCCCTGAGCGAGGCGGATTTCGAACAAGGCCGGGTGCTTTTCAACCAGGACCGGCTGCATGGCGACTTCGCCTGGGACACGGGCATCGCCATCGGCAGCTACCTGGCGGCGCTCAGGCGGGGGGTCATCCTGGGGGCGCGTTGCCGGCGCTGCCGCAGGGTGGTGGTGCCGCCGCGCGTGGTGTGCGAGTGGTGTTACCGGCCGATGAGCGAGTATGTCCCGCTGCAGGACAGTGGAAAGGTAAACACCTTCTCGCTGTGCTATGTCACCTGGGACGTGCAGCGCATCTCCGAGCCGGAGATCCCGGCGGTGATCGAGATTGACGGCGCCTCGCCCCTGCATGGCATTTTGCACAGGCTGGGAGAGGTCGATCCGCAGCAGGTCCACATCGGAATGCGGGTGAAGGCCGTTTGGAAGCCGCCGGCCGATCGCCAGGGCGCCATCACCGACATCCTGTACTTCAAGCCAGTCGTGGAGGTGTGACCATGACGCTGCTGGAACGCGATCCCAACGCCCCGGCTGCCTGGTTGGGGGAGCTGCCGCTCGCCAGCCGCTACACGGCTGGCCTGGCCGGCGAGCGCTTCTTGCGGGCCATCAAGGACGAGGGCCGCATCTATGGCGCCCGCTGTGACAGGTGCGGCGTCACCTATGTGCCGGCGGTCGCCTTCTGCGAGCGCTGCCTGAACGCGATCGAGGAGTGGATGGACGTGGGCATCCGCGGGGAGGTGTACACCTTCACCCTGCTCTACCAGGACCTGGATGGCAACCGCCTGGAGCAGCCGGAGCTGGTGGCCTTCGTCCGCCTGGGCGATGGTGGGCTGGTGCACCGCCTGGGCGAGGTGCAGGCGGGAGAGGTCGCCATCGGCATGCCGGTGGAGGCGGTCTTCAGGCCGGCCGGTGAGCGGGTCGGCTCGATCCTGGACATCGTCTATTTCCGACCCAGCTGCGGGTAGCCGATTGATATATTTCCAGCCCCTAAGGGTCTCGAAGACCCTTAGGGGCTGGTATTAACTGGAGCCGCGCCATGGATCACCGCTACCTGGTCGTGTTTATCACCGCCCCCACGCGTGATATGGGGAGGCAGATCGCCCATGCCCTGGTAAAAGGGAGGCTGGCAGCCTGCGTGAACGTGCTCCCGGCGATGGACTCGATCTACCGCTGGGCGGGCAAGGTCCACGACGAGCAGGAGGTGCTGCTGGTGGTGAAGACCCGCGCCGACCTGTTCCCGGCGCTCGTCCCTGCGGTGCAGGCCTTGCACCCCTACGACGTGCCGGAGATCATCGCCTTGCCCATCCTGGAAGGCCACGCCGGCTATCTGGAGTGGATCGATTCCGCCACCGTGGATCTTGACCGGCTGGAGTGACCCCGCTCAGCGGGTGATTTCCGTCATGAAACGGCCGATATTCCTGCCAGTCCCCATGTGACAACCGTCACAGAAACTGGTGACATCTGAGACTGATTATTCACCCCTGGCCTCATTATGATGGTAACAGGTGAACGTGGATTGGCAGGAGAATACATGCATGCAGGCGATCCCCAGCGAGTTTCTGGCAATTGACCGCAAGGCGCGCGCTCGCATCCCCTTTGTGGATGTCGACCTGCGCCCACCCGCCGAGCGCCTCGGCGATTTCGATGACGTCGTCATCCCGCTCGACCCCGAGCGGGCCATGCTTGAAGCAGCGCGCTGCATCCATTGCCCGGACCCGGCAGCATGCGTGACGGCCTGCCCGGCCCATAATGACATCCCCTCAGCCATGTGGCTGATCGAACACGGGCAATTCCTGGAGGCGGCGGCCCTCTACCGCCAGACTAGCTCCATGCCTGAAATCTGCGGCCGTGTCTGTCCCCACGAGCAGCTCTGCCAGGGTTCGTGCGTGCGCAGCAAGCGTCAGGCCCACGTGCTGACCGGCGCACTGGAGGCCTTCGTGGCCGATTACGAGCGCCAGCACCGCCCCATGGTCATACCCACCGGGAAGCCAACTGGAAAAAGGGTTGCCATCGTGGGAGCCGGGCCGGCAGGCCTGGCGTGCGCCGAGCAGCTTGTCCGCAGGGGGCACCAGGTAACCATCTTCGAGGCCAGGCCCGCCCCGGGTGGGCTGCTGCTCTACGGCATCCCGAACTTCAAGTTGCCCAAGGAAGTGGTCTTCGCCCGCTGGAACGACCTGCGCGCGGCCGGCGTCGAGTTCGCTGGCGACACCTATGTCGGCAAGGATCTCACCGTCGACGATCTGTTCAGCCGTGGGTATGAAGCCGTGTTCATCGGCGTAGGCACCGAGATCGATGCCCCGATGGAGGTCCCCGGCGAGGACTTGCCGGGGGTTTACAAGGCCACTGAGTTCTTGATCCGCGCCAATGTGGACCTGGAGCACCTGCCCCCCGACATGCGCTCTCGGCCTACCATCGGTCGGCGGGTGGCTGTCATCGGTGGCGGCGACACGGCTTCCGACTGCCTGCGCACCGCCCTGCGCATGGGCGCCGAAGAGGTCACATGCCTCTATCGCCGCACCGAGAAGGAGATGCCTGGTGGTCGCAAGGATCGCAAGCTTGCCCGCGAGGAGGGAGCCCAGTACCAGTTCCTCACCCAACCGGTGCGCTTCATCGCAGGAGAGGATGGCGCCCTGGCGCAGATCGAATGCATCCGCATGCAGCTTGGCGAGCCAGATGCCAGGGGCCGGCGCAAGCCGGTGCCCATCGAAGGCACGAACTTCATCGTTGAGGCCGATACCGCCATCCTGGCCCTGGGCTTCTGGCCCGACCCGGTCATCGGCGAGACTACTCCGGACCTGCAGACGCGCAACTGGGGCCTGATCGTCGCCGATAAGAATACCGGCGCCACCTCTCGCTCAGGCGTCTTCGCTGGCGGGGACGCGGTCACCGGGCCGGACCTGGTAGTCACCGCCATGGTAGCCGGGCGCAAGGCGGCAGCCGCTATCGACGAATACCTGATGAGGGATTAATCCCGCCAGTCCATTTCGCCGCTGCATTCTCTCCTTCCTCCTTTCGTTGCCATGGGCGACCCCGGCCTCCGGGGTCGCCCGATGGCCTAAAGGTCCATGGAATTTCCCGGAGGTGTGACCCCACGGCAATTCCGAAAGGGCCAAGCACAGGGGCGAGTATAATAGGCCCCGAGATCAACTCATTCCTGAGGAATTTTCGGCCTGTTCCACTCAACCATGCAGCTCAAAATATCATCGTGCGCCTGTCGGCGCACGTTGCTTGCATCGTCTGGAACATCGTAGATCGGATCATGGATTCATTATGGATATCGGTACTATTCAACAAGTAGATATCGACGAGCAGATGCGGGCCGCCTACCTGGATTACGCCATGAGCGTGATCGTGGCGCGCGCCCTGCCCGACGCCCGCGATGGGTTGAAGCCGGTCCACCGGCGCATCCTGTACGCCATGCACGACATGGGCCTGCGCCCTACCACGCCCTACAAGAAATCCGCCCGCATCGTCGGCGAAGTGCTGGGTAAATATCACCCCCACGGCGACGCCGCGGTCTACGATACCATGGCCCGCCTGGCGCAGGAATTTTCCATGCGCTACCCTCTGGTTGATGGACAGGGCAACTTTGGCTCTGTCGATGGCGATGCCCCGGCCGCCATGCGCTACACAGAGGCCCGCCTGGCCGCCCTGGCGGAGGACATGCTGGCCGACATCGACAAGGACACCGTGGACTTCGTGGACAACTTCGACGGAACCCTGCAAGAACCGGCCGTCCTGCCGGCACGTCTGCCGAACCTGCTGCTCAACGGCACCTCCGGGATTGCGGTGGGCATGGCAACTAACATCCCGCCTCACAACCTGGGCGAGCTGGTCTTTGCCCTGGTGCACCTGATCGAGCATTATGACCGCATCGAAGAGGTCACAGTCGAGGACCTGCTGCGTTTCGTTCCCGGCCCCGATTTTCCCACCGGCGGGGTAATCGTCGGCTCGGAGGGCATCCGCCATGCCTACAGCACGGGCCGCGGCCGGGTGGTGCTGCGCGGCCAGGCGCACGTCGAGGAGATGGGCCCCGGGCGCCATCGTATCGTGATCACCGAGATCCCCTACCAGCTCAACAAGTCCAGCTTGATCGAGCGCATCGCTGAGCTGGCGCGTGGCGGCCGTCTGGACGAAATCTCCGACCTGAGGGACGAATCCGACCGGCGCGGCATGAGCATCATCATCGAGCTGAAGCGCGGCGCCCAACCGCGCAAGATTCTCAACCAGCTCTACAAATACACCCCGCTACAGTCCACCTTCGGCGTGCAATTGCTGGCCCTGGTGGATGGGGAACCGCGCCTGCTTTCGCTCAAACGCGCCCTGCAGGTCTTCATCGAGCATCGCCTGGAGGTCATCACCCGGCGCTCACGGTTCGAGCTGGAAAAGGCCCGCCAGCGCTCGCACATCCTGGAGGGTCTGCTGGTGGCGTTGGCGAACCTGGACGAGGTCATCAGCACCATCCGCCAATCGGAGGACGCCGACGTCGCCCGCCAGCGGCTGATGGCGCGCTTCAACCTGAGTGAACCCCAGGCCCAGGCGATCCTGGACATGCAGTTGCGCCGGCTGGCAGCCCTGGAGCGCCAGAAGATAGAAGACGAGCAGCGCCAGCTCCTGGAACGCATCGCCTTCCTGGTGGAGCTGCTCGCCAGCCCGGCCAAGATCCTGAAGGTGATCAAGGACGACCTGCTCGAAGTAGCGGATAAATACGGCGACCGACGGCGCACCCACATCGCCCATGACGTGAGCGAGGACTTTGCCGAGGAAGACCTGGTCCCCGACGAAGCCATCCTGATCAGCATCACCCAGCGTGGCTACATCAAGCGGGTGGCGGCGAAGGCCTACCGGCCCCAGGGGCGGGGTGGCAGGGGAGTGACCGGACATACTACCCGGGAAGAGGACGAGGTGCTCATGCTTCTCCCGGCCCGCACCCTGGATACCATCCTGTTCTTCTCGGACCGGGGCAAGGTCTATTCCGAGAAGGCCTACCAGATTCCCGATGCCGACCGGGCCGGGCGCGGCATCCCGGTGGTGAACGTGCTCTCGCTGGAAGCCGGCGAGACCATCACCGCCGCAATGCCGGTGCCCGATTTCGAGGCGGCCCAGTTTTGCACCATGGCCACCCGCAAGGGCAGGGTCAAGCGTGTGTCCCTGGCAGAATTTGCCTCGGTGCGGCCTTCAGGCCTGATCGCCATCAACCTGGAGGCAGGCGACGAGCTGGGTTGGGTACGCCTCACCCGGGGAAACGACGATATCGTATTGATAACGGAGCAGGGCCAGGCATTGCGCTACTCCGAGGGGGAAGTGCGTTCCATGGGCCGGGCCGCAGCCGGAGTGACAGGCATACGTTTGGGACAAGGCGATTTTGTCACCAGCATGGAGGTGGTGGAGCCAGGAAGTGACCTGCTTCTCGTGACTACTCGCGGCTACGGCAAGCGCACGCCGCTTGGCGAATATCCCGTGAAAGGCCGGGCCACCGGGGGTGTGCAGACGATCGATAAGAATGCCTTGCCCAGGGTGGGGAGCGTAGCCGCCGGCAGAGTGGTCCAGGAAGCCGACGACCTGACCATCATCTCGGCGGCAGGGGTGGTGCTGCGCACGAATGTGAGGGATGTGCCCCGCTCCGGTCGTACCGCCCGGGGTGCCCTGGTGATGAGCCTGCAGGAGGGGGATAGCGTGGCTTCGCTGGCGCGCATTGCCGCGGCCGATCTGCGACGTGTGGGGGCTGCGGAATCCTGATTATAAAAAGGGCAGGTAGATCTTTTCCGTCACCAGCAGGCAGAACGAGCTCAAGATACAGGTGATCATCAGCAGCATCAATGAGATGACAAATCGCTGCTGCGGCGTCATGCCCAGGAAGCGCCTCGCCGGCCGGCGGGGGCGCTCTTCGACAGCGGGCAATTCCTCTTCGATGAAGGCTTCGGAGCCAGCCTGTTCACGGAAATCGTCTAGCATAAGCAGTCTCCCACAGCAATATCATTGCGCAAGCTGTTAATATACGCATTGGGCAGGGTGATCAGACCAGTCTGCTGGTGGGGCGCAGCCTCATTTCGCCCGCCTGCAGGTGGATGACTTCTCCGCGGCTATCACGCAACAATAATTCGCCATCACGTCCGAGGCCGAGCACCTGCCCCTCACGAGAGGGTGCAAGAGCCGTTCCATCCTGGCCCTCCGCGACCACCTGTACCCATTCCTGACGAAAGGCCAGCCGCCCCTGCCAGGCCTGGATCAGGCTCTCCGACCCCAGGTGCGGCCGCCATTCGAGGATCCCTTCCAGGATAGCGCGCAGCAACACCGGCCTGTCTACCCGTTGGGGGTCGCCTCGCCGGGCCAGGCAGTCCTCCACGCAGGTGGCGGGATAGTCGCAGGCTTCGGTTGGCGGTACGGAGGCGGTTGACACATTTATCCCAATCCCCAGGACCACCGATTGGCAGCGGCCTGCCTCCCAGGAGGCCTCTGCCAGCACACCTGCCAATTTTCGGCGCTCCACCAAAACATCGTTTGGCCACTTGATCTCCGCCGGCAGGTGGAAGCCATGTTCCAAGGATTGGCACACCGCCAGTGCTCCAAGGGCGGTGAACAGTGCCGCGTGAGCGCTCTCTGCCGGGGTGGGGCGCAGCACCAGGCTTAAGGCCAGCGCTGCGCCGGGCGGGGTGAACCAACGGCGGCCGGCCCTGCCTCTGCCAGCGGTCTGTTCATCGGCTATCACCAGCGCCAGGTCCGGGGCGCCTGCTACTGCCCAGCGCGCCGCCTCGTCGTTGGTCGAGCCAACATGCTCGTGGAAACGAACTGGACCGATAGCTAGTCCTGCCAGGCCACCCTGGAGCTCGTCCATAGCCGGATTTTAACCCAGAAGTGGGCACTTAATGGCCAACCCCGACAACTTATTAGTGCGCCCCCATGAAAACCAGCCTGGACGAATCCCGCCCCGCTGTGATATACTTCGTGCGCTCCCGCCCCTGGCGGGAGATATTCTGCCCCGTTTGGGGATCCCAACTCACACGCTCTCTGACCTGTCCTGGCGTGCCGCAGCCGCGGTGCAGGGTGGGGTTGAGGGGAGCGGAGGTTTAACGCAAAGGAGTACGTCTCATGGCCATCATTTCCATGAAGGCGCTTCTGGAAAGTGGCGTCCATTTCGGGCATCGCACCCACAAATGGCACCCTGCCATGAAGCCCTATATCTTCACCGAGCGCAACAGCATCCATATCATCGACCTGCAGAAGACGGTCAAGGCACTCGATCAGGCCTACAACCTGGTGCGCGACACGGTGGCGGATGGCGGCACGGTGCTTTTTGTCGGCACCAAGCGCCAGGCGCAGGAGACCATCCAGGGCGAGGCCATCCGCTGCGGCATGCCCTACGTCACAACCCGCTGGCTTGGCGGGATGCTCACGAACTGGCGCACCATCCGGGGACGGATCAATGAACTGGAGCGCCTGGAACGCATGCGCGACAAGGGCGAGTTCGAGCGCATCACCAAGAAAGAGGCCCTGCTGCTGCACCGCCAGATCGAGCGCCTGGACAACCTGTTGGGCGGCATCCGCACGATGGTCAACCTGCCTGAGCTGCTCTTCGTGGTCGACGTGCGCCGAGAGGCTACCGCCATCCACGAAGCCAACTTGCTCGACATCCCGGTAATCGCCCTGGTTGATACGAACTGCGACCCCACCAACGTGGATTTCGTCGTTCCTTCCAACGACGACGCCATCCGGGCCATCAAACTGTTGGTTGGCAAGATCGCCGATGCTGCCCTGGAGGGCCGGGCGCTGCGCAAGGAGGAGGAGCCTCTACCGCGTGAGGTTGAAGTCGTGGTCGCAGAGGAACCAGAGCTATCCGATGAAGAGCTGCTGGGAGAGGCCACGCTGGCCAAGCTGGCCCCCCGCGCCAGTATCGTCATCAGTGACGATGAAGACCTGGTAGGAATTGAATTCGAGATCCCCGAGGAAGAGCTGGAAGGAGAATGGGATCGGGAAGCAACTACCAAGGATGAAGTAGAGCTGGATGAAGAGTTCGAAGGGCTGGACGAGGTCGAAGAGATTGAGGATTTCAAGGACGAGGTCGAATTCGAAGACGAGGACGAGGAATGAACAAGGCCGTCACTACCGAGCAGATCAAAGAGCTGCGTGCCATCACCGGAGCGGGCATATTGGACTGCCGTAAGGCGTTGGAACAAGCCGGTGGGGATTTCGATAAAGCCGCCGAGTATTTACGCGAGAAAGGCCTGGCTACCGCCGTCAAGCGCTCAGACCGGGTGGCAACGGAAGGTGTTGTCGAGCTTTATTCTCACGGCAATGGCCGGGTCGGGGTGATGGTTGAAGTCAACTGCGAGACCGATTTCGTGGCGCGTGCCGAGACGTTTCGCAATTTCGCCCACGAGATCGCCCTGCAGATCGCCGCGGCTGCCCCGCGTTATATCCGTCCGGATGACATCCCTTCTACAGTCCTGGAAGAAGAGGCAGAGGCCGCCCGCAGGCGAGCCCGGGAAGATGGTAAACCGGAAAGCGTGGTCGAACGCATCATTCAAGGGCGCCTGGATAAGTTTAAGGATGAAATCTGCCTGCTGCGCCAGCCCTACATCCGCAACGAGGACCTCACCGTCGAACAACTCCTGTTACAAACCATCGCTGCCCTGGGAGAAAACGTCGTCATCCGACGCTTTACCCGTTGGGAACTGGGCGAAAGCAGCACAACGTGATCGTCAGGGATGGGCCAACCCTTGGGTTGGCCCTTTTGTTGCATATCCTGAGAGGACCGGTTTAGGCATGGGAAAAGAGCTTAAATATCATCGCATCTTGCTCAAGCTGAGCGGCGAAGCACTGGCAGGTCCGGCTGGCTTCGGCATTGACCCGAAGAGGGCGGAGGACATCGCCATGCGGGTGCGCGAAGTGCGCGAAATGGGGGTAGATATAGCCATCGTCATCGGTGCTGGCAACTTGTGGCGAGGGCGAAGCGGCCTGGACCGGGGCATGGACCGGGCAACGGCCGATTACATGGGCATGTTGGCCACGGTGATGAATGCCTTGGCCTTGATGGACGCCATGGAGCGCATGGGCCTGGTTACCCGCGTCCAGTCTGCCGTGGAAATGCACGCCGTGGCCGAGCCCTACATCCGCCGGCGCGCCATCCGCCACCTGGAGAAGGGCAGGGTGGTGATCTTCGGTGGGGGCACCGGCAACCCCTATTTCTCCACCGATACCGCAGCAGCATTGCGCGCCATGGAGATCAGCGCCGATGTGCTGATCAAGGCCACCAAGGTAGACGGCGTATACGACCGGGACCCCATGACCGACTCGGACGCCGTACGTTTCGACCACCTGACCTATATGGAGACGATCAACCGCCGCCTGGAGGTGATGGACAGCACCGCCATCTCGTTATGCATGGATAACAACCTGCCCATCCTGGTGCTGAACCTGTGGCAGCCCGACGACCTGCGAAATGCCCTGTTTGGCGAACCGGTGGGCACCCTGGTCACAGCTTGAAGACCGGCTACCCCAGACAGGTGGGCAAATACCCCTTTTCTCTAGCCATATTTTCGGGTATCCTATAGGTGGCGAGACCCAACCCGGGCAGCGTCTGGTAACCCTGCTCTCACCGGCCTTCACTGCCTGGCACGATCACGGAGGACCCTATGTTGAAGGATGTCTACAGGGAAGCTGAAGCGCGCATGAAGGGCGCCATTCAGGCGCTGGAAGAGGACCTGAACGGCATCCGCACCGGTCGCGCCAGCCCGGCCCTGATCGAGCGCTTACCGGTGGAATACTATGGGACCCCCACGCCCTTGATCCAGCTTGCCAGCATCAGCGTACCCGATTCCCGCACCTTGCTCATCCGTCCCTTTGACCCGTCCACATTGAAAGCCATCGAGCGCAGTATCCTGGCCTCCGACCTGGGATTGAATCCCAACAACGACGGTAAGGCGATCCGCCTGGTCTTGCCTCCGCTGACCGAAGAAAGGCGCCGCAATCTGGTCAAGCTGGTACACCAGCGAGTGGAGGAAGCCCGCGTCGCCGCCCGCAACGTGCGCCGGGATAGCATCCGTGACCTGCGAGAATTCGAGCAGGAGAAGCTGATCTCCGAAGATGATCTCAAGCACGGCGAGGAGGAGCTGCAGAAAATTACCGACCGTTACCTGGAAGAAGTCAATGCCATCGGAGAGCGTAAAGAAAAAGAGATCATGGAAGTATAGGCTGAGGCCCGCTGCGGTGCGCAGGAAAACGAAAGAAAAGTCGAAGCTGCTCTACAAAAAACCCACCCACATTGCCATCATCATGGACGGCAATGGCCGCTGGGCCCTGGCGCGCGGTTTACCGCGCCTGGCGGGCCACCGGGCCGGCACGGAAAATCTGCGCCGGGTGGTAGAGGCCTGTATTGAGTTTGGCATCCCCTACCTGACGCTCTACGCATTTTCTACGGAAAATTGGGGCCGCCCACGAGAAGAGGTCCAGGGATTATTACGCATCCTGGAAGACGTGATCGATCGCGAGCTCCAGGAGCTGCACGACCAGGGCGTGCAACTACGCCACATCGGGCGGCTGGATCGCCTCACCCCCGCCTTGCGGGACAAAGTACTTCACGCCATTGAATTTACCCGCTTCAATGATCGTCTGGTGCTCTATGTGGCGTTCAATTACGGCGGGCGCGATGAGATCGTATGCGCCATCCAACGCATGATCCAGGATGGCGTCAAGTATCAAGAAGTGACCGATGAGATGGTAAGCCAGTATCTGTTCACCGCCGGCGCGCCTGATCCCGACCTGATCATCCGCACTTCGGGTGAGCTGCGCGGCAGCAATTTCCTCATCTGGCAGGGGGCTTATTCCGAATGGTACTTCACCCCAACCTATTGGCCTGATTTCGACAAGGAAGAGTTACGTAAAGCCTTACAGGAGTTCAGCCAGCGCGATCGTCGCTATGGCGGCCTGACTCAGCCCGAAAAGGGTGCTGCCGCCCATGCTGATTAGCCGGCTTGTCGTCGCCATCATCCTGCTGCCTGTTGGGCTATATTTAATCGTCGTCGGGGGGCTCCCCTATACCCTCCTTGTGGCCCTGTTTATCGGTCTGGCGGCGTGGGAGTACGTGGGCCTGTTTCGCGCCGGGGGGTACCATCCTGCCGGCGTGCTGATTCCTGCCGGGTCGCTGCTGTTGGTCTTTGCCAGGTCGGTGGACGGTTTTCAGAGCGCGCCCTGGATCATCAGCCTGCTGGTGCTGGCCAGCATGACTTACCACCTGGTGAGCTACGAGCGCGGTCGCGACCAGGCCGCCACGGATTTTAGCATCACCCTGGCTGGCATGTTCTACCTGGGCTGGTTAGGGGCCTACCTGATCTCGTTGCGCGACCTGCCGGAGGGGAAGTGGTGGGTGCTGCTGGCGCTGCCGGGAGTGTGGCTGGCTGATTCGGGCGCATACCTGATCGGCAGCCGATTCGGCCGACATCACCCGGTCCAACGCCTGAGCCCGAAGAAGACCTGGGAAGGCTACCTGGCAGGGGTGGTGTGCGGCACGCTGGGGACGGCCTCGCTGGCGATCCTGTGGAGAGTCGGAGCCGGGCCGGAAAGTACCATCAATGCAGTGCGAGGCGCCTGGTTGGGCCTGGTGCTCTCGCTGCTCACTCCCTTGGGTGACCTGGGCGAAAGTATGTTCAAACGCCAGTTCGGCGTAAAAGATTCAGGGGCCCTTTTCTTAGGCCATGGCGGTGCCTTTGACCGGATCGATTCCTGGTTGTGGGCAGGCGCGATCGGATATTACCTGATCCTGTGGTTTTACCTGTAAATTGACATCCCTTCTCACTCGTGGTATCATCCCGACAACAAATTCATAGCCCCGAAGGCGCTCTTATCCAGAGAGGCGGAGGGACCGGCCCTGTGAAGCCTCGGCAACCCCAGCCTGGTTTGTCCGGCGGAAGGTGCCAATTCCGGCAGACGGATGTTCTGGAAGATGAGAGGGCGAAAAGTGGACAGTGTTTTGCCCTTTCTCAGTTCCGGAAGGGGCAAATTTATTTATCATGGAGGTAATACCTTGAGCACAACTTTCAGGAATTCTCCCAGCCTGCTGTTCACATCGGAAGCCGTGACCGAGGGGCACCCCGATAAACTCTGCGACCAAATCAGCGATGCCGTGCTGGATGCCTGCCTGGAGCAAGACCCCTACTCGCGGGTGGCCTGCGAGACGGCGACCAAGACCGGCTTCGTCATCCTTATGGGTGAGATAACTACCCAAGCCAATATCAACTACGACGAACTGGCGCGCAAGGTGATCCGTGAGATCGGCTATGACAGCAGCGAGAAGGGCTTTGACGCCGATAGCTGTGGGGTATTGGTTGCCATCGCCCGTCAGTCGCCGGATATCGCTATGGGAGTGGACAAATCGGCTGAGACGAAATCCGGCGAGATTGGCGAAGGAGAAGTAGAATCCATCGGCGCCGGAGACCAGGGCATGATGTTTGGATTCGCCTGCGACGAGACCCCCACCCGGATGCCCATGCCCATTTACCTGGCCCAAAATCTGGCCCTGCGCCTGAGTGTGGTGCGCAAGACGGGCATCCTGCCCTGGCTGCGCCCGGACGGCAAGACGCAGGTGACAGTGGAATACAGCTACGGGCGGCCTGTACGTGTGAAGACCGTGCTGGTGAGCGCTCAACATGCCCCACAGGTCAGCCAGGAGTACATCAAGGGCGCCATCCAGGAGCACGTCATCAACCAAGTGATCCCCGCGCAGTTATTGGATGGAAAGCCAAACATCTACGTCAACCCGACCGGGCGCTTCGTGATCGGCGGACCGCAGGGTGATGCCGGGATGACCGGGCGCAAGATTATGGTGGATACCTACGGTAGCATGGGCCGCCACGGCGGCGGCGCCTTCAGCGGCAAGGACCCCACCAAGGTCGATCGCTCGGCAGCCTACGCAGCTCGCTGGGCGGCTAAAAACGTGGTGGCTGCAGGCCTGGCTCAGCGTTGTGAAATCCAGGTGGCCTACGCGATTGGCATGGCCCGCCCGCTCAGCCTGTCAGTGGAGACCTTCGGCACCGGCCTGCTCCCCGACGAGCACATCGCCAGGCTGGTGGAGGAACATTTCGACCTGCGCCCGGGGGCCATCATCCGTGACCTGAAGCTGCGCCGCCCCATCTACCGCCAGGTGGCAGTCTATGGTCACTTCGGCCGCGATGACCTCGACCTGCCTTGGGAAAAAACTGACAAGGCCGACCTGCTGCGCCAGGCAGCCGGCATCAAGGCCCAGGTCCCTGTACCGGCCGATTAGCTGAGACACTTTCTCTGAACCCAATGAGCGGGTGGCGCGCACAAGAAAGCCACTCGTTCATTTACTCACGGTCTCTCCAGGCCGTGAGCCTCCAGTAATCCAATGTCTTCCAAAAGCGACCTGGTTGGACCATCTGCCACCACCTGGCCTTCGTCCAAGATCACCATGCGCGGGAACAACTCCTGCACCATGCGCATGTCGTGGGTAGAAGCCAGCATGGTTAGCGGCAGCTCGCGCAGCAGGTTGATCAAGGTGCGCCGCGCCCGCGGGTCCAGGCCGGAGGTCGGCTCATCCAAGACCAGCACCTCCGGCTGCATTGAGAGCACCGTAGCAATGGCGATGCGCTTCTTCTCGCCCAGGCTCAGGTGGTGCGATACCCGCCGGGCGTAGCCGTGCATATGCACCGCTGCCAGCGCCGCATCCACCCGCGCCTGCACCTCGGCCTCCGGCAGTCCTTGGTAGAGAGGGCCGTAGGAGACGTCATCATACACCGTGGGGGAAAATAGCTGGTCTTCCGGAGACTGAAAGACCAGCCCCACCATCGCCCGGATGCGCCCCAGGTTGCCATCCCCCACCTCCAGACCGCAGACCCGCACCTGCCCCTGTCCCCTCAGAATACCGACCAGGTGCAACAGGAGGGTCGATTTGCCGGCCCCGTTTGGCCCCACCAGGGCTACCTTTTCGCCCGGCTGGATGTGCAGCGAGACGCCCCTCAACGCCGGATGACCGTCAGGGTAAGAGTAGGAAAGGCCTTCGATCTCGATCGAGTGATGCACAGACCATCCTCTTCACCAATCACCAAAGCAGATGTGCCAGGGCGAGCAGGGCGGCCAGCAGGCCGATCCAGGCGGTGAGCATTGTCCATTGGCCCCCTGTCAATCCAGGCAGCGGGAAGGCCCGCACCTCCCCGTCGTAGCCGCGCGCAACCATCGCCATGTAGATGCGATCGCTGCGTTCGAAGGCCCTCAGGAACAGGCTGCCGGCCATCCCACCGGCCACGCGTGCCCGCCAGGCCAGTCTCCCCCCCGATTTGATTCCCGGCAGGCCGCTCTCCCCGCTGCGCGCTACCCGCGCCCTGACCAACCGCAGGGCTTCGTCGGCCAGTACGAACAGGTAGCGCCACATCAGCCCGAAGATGGCCACCAGCAGGCGCGGAATGCGCAGCGCCCGCATGGCGACCAGCAGGTCAGGAAAAGAGGTGGTGGCTGACAGGAGGATGGCAGCCTGCACGGACACCCACGACTTAAATGCCAGGCTCAGGAAGCGCTCCAACCCAGGCTGTGAAATGGCCAATTCCCACGGTCCGATAGCGAGATTGAAGGCCGGCTGGCCATCTAGGGTGAAGACCAGCGGCAGGGCAGCCAACACGAAGGGCAGGGCGAGCGCGGCCCGCTTGAGCACGTAGGCGATTCCCAATTCCGAGAGCGCCTCGGCCGAGGTGATCAGCGAGAGCCACAGCGCATAGGCCGGCCAGGCCCCATCCGGCGCCAGACCGGCGCTCAGGATGAAGGCCAGCGCCAGGACGAGCTTGAGGCGGGCGTCCAGCCGGTGGACTGGACTGTGACCCGGGCGGTAGGGATCGAGGAAATGGATGTGCAAGGCCAGGCCTCGACGTGCGAGGGTGCGCCCGGAATCAGGCGCCCTGTGTGCGGCGCCGGCGGCGAGTGTAGGTCACTGCCAGGACTGTTCCGAAGACGAGCAGGGTGCCCAGGACTCCCGCCAGGATGGTTGCCAGGCGTGGGTCGGCAACACCCGGCAGGCTGTAGTCGGGGACGACTTGATAGAGATACCCTTGGGCGCGCTCAAAGAAGCCGTATTGCAGGGCCACCCGTTCCAGCCCATCGGGGTGAGTTGAAGCCAAGGGAGAGGCAATCGCCAGCACAAGGGCCAGCGCCAGCCCTGCCAGCCAGACCAACTTGTCATGCGCTGCCCCGGCTGCGCCGCTTGCCAGCAGGTCGCGCCGGGTGGCGTAAAGAAAAGCCAACGCTCCAACGCAGATCAACCCCTCCCCGATGCCGATCAAGGCGTGCACGGCCGCCATCGCCGGAATGGCGATGTTGGCAGGAGAGGTGCCGGATAGCGCCAGTTGTAGGGCTACGCTCAGCGCTGCGGTCTCGGTCGAGAGCCAGGCGGCCATGAAGCCGCCCACGAATAACCCCCAAGGCTGCCGACCTGCCAACCTTTGAACGGTACGGTTGGCCATGTGGGCTACTGCCACGCCCACCACCGCCATATTGAACAGGTTGGCACCCAGAGCCAGCAGGCCGCCGTCCTGAAAGATCAGCGCTTGCACGCCCACCACGTTGGTCAGCACCAGGATGGCGCCCCAGGGCCCGAGCAGGATGGTGGTGAGGGCTGCGCCCATCAGGTGTCCCGAGGTGCCTCCCGCCACGGTGAAATTCAGCATCTGCCCGGCGAAGACGGCAGCCGCCAACACGCCCATCAAGGGCACCTGCCGCTCTCCCAAATCCCTCCCTACTCGCCGCAGTGCGTACCACACCGCCGGGATGGAAACTGCCCAGAAGAGAAGCGCCACCCAAACCGATAAGAAACCATCCGGGATATGCATGGGTGCTGGAGAGAAATGCATGCTGCCTCCGTGTCAATCATCAGAAGATTTCGAGCTCTCAGGGATCGAGGGTTCATTCTGCTTGGCAGTCTGGACATAAGCCGAAAAAGGTGACATGGATGCTGTCGATCTGGTAGCCTGTGCTGGCCTGAAAATGTTCGTAGAGAGGTTGGAGAGAAGTATGTTCGATCTCCTGGGCGCGGCCGCACCTGCGGCAGATCAGGTGGTGATGATCATGGCCGGCGATCTCGTATACCAGTTGGCCGCTGCCAACATGTGCCGCTAATGCCAGGCCTTGTGCGGTAAGAAAGTTGAGCGTGCGGTAAACGGTGGCTTCGGTCAGGCCCGGCATTACCTTCGCCACCCGCTGGTACACTTCCCCGGGGGTCAGGTGGCAATCGGCGTCACTTAAGGCCTGCATGATCGCCAGTCGCTGAGGGGTCAGCCGGAAGCCATGCGAACGGAGCGTTGCAGAGTAGTGGTGCGACATAATAATATAACCTTTGCTATTGCGATTAGTTGCAATAATTAATTATATCATTGAGTGGCGATTCTGGCATGTGGGAAATAAAAAGGGCGGATGGGAATCCGCCCTCCTACGATATTGGAGAAGGCTCATTGAGCCAGGTGGGGTTTAAATTTAGCCAGGATGCGCTCTCTGGGTTGGTAACCGGTGAGGCGTTCCCGGGGTTTACCATCGACGAAGAGCATCAGAGTGGGCACGCCCATCACCTGGTATTGCATTGCCAGCTCGGGGTAATTGTCCACATCCAACTTGACCACCTTGACTTTGCCGTTCCACTCTTGGGCAAGCAGGCTGACCACCGGGTCCAACATTTTACAGGGGGCACACCACACTGCGGTGAAGTCTACTACGACAGGTTGGGTCGAATTGATTACTTCGTTTTGAAAGGAGGTCTCGTCCACGTGAAGCAGATCGGTCATGAATTCCACTCTGGATTGGAGTTTGAACCTCGGACAGCGAGGTCCGCATTCCATGGTACCCAGGCCGGGCCTAAAAGTCAAGAGCTGTAAGCCGGGTGCCTGCGTTGACGTCCAAATTGTCGCGTGATAGAATGCACTTCGCCGCGCGCAGAGCGTTGCGAAAGGGCGCGTAGCTCAACGGCAGAGCAGTGGCCTTTTAAGCCATTGGTTGCAGGTTCGAGTCCTGCCGCGCTCACTCAATTCCCACTTCCGCCTATAAAAATAGGCTATATCGAGAGATTTTTCCCACCAAGACCTGCCAGATGGCGGGTTCTTACGTTTAATCCCCCATTTTGACCTCTTTTTCGGATATACCATTGTACTTGTTTCTTTTGTCTCGTCCAGTCAACAAGAGTCAAAAAAAACTGTGGCAGCCATCCATGTATTGACCAATTCGCGAATTGCCCGCTCGTCGTTTGTTACGTTGTAGTGCTGAACCTTAATATTATCCCTCATATGCCGAATTTAACTGGGCAAGATCAAACTTCTTCATCCTGAGAAATGCCTGTGTCACCCGCTCGATTTGCTGCTTGGTACCCGTTGCCATCATTTTGTCCATTGCAGTAGGGACGATCTGCCACGAAAGGCCGTATCTGTCCTTAAGCCATCCACACTGTTCGGCCTCGGGAACCGCAGAGAGCTTATCCCAGTAGTAATCAATCTCTTCCTGGGTGTCGCAGGGCACCACAAATGAGATTGCCTCGTTGAAGGTAAAGTTGTGTTCATGCGCGCTGTCCATGGCCCCAAACTCCTGTCCTTCAAGTGTAAAATGGGCGTACTTTATAGTTCCTTCTTTGTCTGGTTCCTCGCACTTGCCGTAGCGTGCGAGAATGCTCACTTTTGAATCACGAAATACAGATGTATAGAAGTTAACCGCTTCTTCCGCTTTACCGCACACTCTTCCTACAAACATGAGAATGGGGGTTATTCTTTGCTTGATCTCGCTATCACCTGCGAAGATTAACTGCCAGGAAAGGCCGTATTTGTCCTGGAGCCATCCATACTTCTCGCTGAATGGATATTTGCCAAGCTCCATGAGTACTGTTCCTCCTTCAGACAGTTTTTCCCACGTTGCATCCACCTCGTCCTTCGTCCTGCACTTGACATGAAATGAAATGGATGGATTGAATTTAAAAAGAGGGCCGGCGCTTATGGCCATGAAAGCCTGCCCAAAAAGCTCGAACGCGACCACGTCCACCGAACCAGAGGGAGTATTATGAAGGGTGGTTATATTGGTGACCTTTGAATCTGAGAAAATAGTTATGTAAAACTCGGCCGCATCCTTGGCTTCTTTATCAAACCATAAATGGGGGGTGATTTTTTGCATGATGGTTGTCATATTTGATGTCCAAATACTATCCTTTTAGTCTGATTATAACTCGGATTTAGACAACCATTGTTATCCCGGCCCTTCGGTTGGGAAGGACCATGGCATCCTACAATCCCGGTCACCTCCTATTTTGATGGCAGCGTCTGCATGTGTGAGGAGTGGCTTTATCAAAACCTTATCAAAATTTAAATTAATGATCGGCTATCTTTTTTATTTTACAAACCTTAGAAACATTCAATATTTACGAAACGTTATGAACGTGATAAACTCATGTGTAAGCCTTCATTCAAACACCGAGGTCGTTGCAATGGATTCCAAACAACCCTTTGAAGAGATGCATTTTATCGAAGACATCGGCCTGTTCTTTGAGCAAATGGGGATGCCGCGCATGGCGGGCCGTATCCTGGGCGTCTTGCTCATTTCAGATCCACCCGCCCAATCCATTACCGATATAGCAGAGCGGCTCAAGGCCAGCAAGAGCTCCATCAGCATCATGGCGCGCCTCCTGGTGGAAGATGGCCTGGTGGAGCGGGTTGCCTCTCCGGTGCCGCGCCGCGATTATTACCGCTTTAAGCCCGGCGGGTGGATCCTCTACATGCGCCAGTGGCTGGGATTGATGTCTGCCTTGCACCAGATCGCGGAGCGAGGCCTGGCGTTGATGGGAGAAAAACCCCCGGAGCTGCGCGCCCGCCTCCAGGAAGCGCATGACCTCTTCTCCTTTATCGAACAGGAGTTCCCTGCCTTGCTTGCGGTGCTCGAGAAGAAGCGCACCGCTAGGGCGTCCGTGGACCTTCAACCTTCATAGAGAAGCATCTACCATGGCAATTTATGTTGAAGCGCCGGCAGAAGACAAGCTAAACCACCGCGAGCTAATGCATGGCTTGAGCTCGGACGAGGTAGCCAGGCGACGCGTGCTGTATGGGGAAAATGCGTTACCGACCGAGAAAGGCGTATCGCCTATATCGATCTTCCTCAATCAATTGCGAAGCCCCCTGGTGTACATCATTCTGGCCGCTGCCTTGATATCCTTGGTGGTGGGCGAATATGGCGATTTCGGCATCATTATGGCGGTCGTGGCGATCGACACCGTGTTGGGTTTTATCCAGGAATACCAGGCCCAGCAGACCTACTCCTCCCTACGGAACCTGCTGAAGCCCACCACGACGGTCATCCGAGATGGGATTCGTCAAGAGGTCGAAGTGGGCAAGCTAGTTCCGGGAGACCTGGTGGTGTTGAATGGCGGAGAGCACGTCCCGGCGGATGGGCGATTGGTCGAAGGCACCAAGCTGGCGGTCGACGAGGCCATATTGACCGGGGAGAGCGAGGCGGTGACCAAATGGACAGCCCGCGATGCGGATTTATTGGATGGAAGGCTTTCGCAGCCGGACAACGACGCTGAGCGGCTATTCATGGGGACAACGGTGGTTACCGGCAGGGGGCTCATGCAGGTCACCCAGACCGGTTCTGAAACCGAACTTGGTAAGATCGCCACCAGTCTGCATGAGCACGTCGAGGAGGACACACCCCTCCAGATCAGGCTAAAGGCCTTCAGCCGTACCCTCACCCGCGCCGTGGTCCTGCTTACCCTGGCGATCCTGGTCACAGGAGTGCTGATGGGCCGAAATTTCCTCGAGATGCTGCGCACCTCGATCATCCTGGCAATCGCCGCGGTGCCGGAAGGCTTGCTGATTGCCGTGACGATCATCCTGGTGTTGGGGATGCGGAAGATCTTAAAACGCAACGGGCTGGTGAAAAAGCTGCTGGCGGTCGAGACTCTGGGTTCTGTGACGGTGATCTGCACTGACAAGACCGGTACATTGACCGAGGGGAGGATGCGTGTCACCCGCAGTGATCTCACAGACGAGGAGCGCGCCTTCCAGTGCATGGCGTTATGCAATAACCTGGAAGGTCCGGTGGATATCGCCCTGTGGGAGTGTGCGAACGAGAAGATGCCGGGAAGCCCCCAGGACCTGGTGGATGGCTCTGAACGCCTGGCTGAAGAGCTTTTCAGCAGCGAGACGAAATACATGGCCACCTACACTCGCCTCGATCATGAGCACATCGATTTTCTGAAGGGGGCGCCCGAGATCGTCCTGGCAATGTGCCATATGAGTGCTGAAGATTCTGCCCGGATTATGCGTCGATTGCAGGAGTGGGCTGCACAGGGGCTGCGGCTGATCGGCCTGGCCTATCGCCCTCATCAGAATCTGGAGGACCATTGGGGCTATCGCTGGGTTGGATTGGTAGCCTTTGAGGACCCGGTGCGTCAGGGGGTGCGAGAGGCTGTGGAGGTGGCGCAGCGAGCCGGCATTCGGATAGCGATGATCACCGGGGATTACCGTCTGACGGCCGAGAAGCTGGCCCGCAACATTGGCCTGCTCACCGAAGAGGAACAGGTCCTGGAGGGGATGGAACTGGCCGGGCTGAACGACCAGCAGCTTAGAGAGCGAGTGGCGCACACGGCGATCTTTGCCCGCATTCGCCCCCAGGATAAGCTGCGCATCGTGCGAGCCTTGCAGGCGAATGGCGATATCATTGCCATGATCGGAGACGGGGTGAACGATGCCCCGGCATTGAAAAGGGCCAACATCGGCGTGGTGGTCGGCAGCGCCAGCGATGTGGCTCAGGAGACCGCCGACCTTATCTTGCTGGATAGCAACTTCCGCACTGTGGTTGCGGCTGTGGAAGAAGGCCGGATCATCTTTGAGAATATCCGCAAGGTGGTAGCCTACACCCTGTCCAATTCCTTTGCCGAGGTGCTGGCTATCTTCGTTGCCATGATGCTTGGCTGGCCGGCGCCCCTGGCAGTAGCGCAGATCCTGTGGATCCACCTGATCTGCGATGGTCCCTCGGATATCGTGCTGGGTTTCGAGCCCAAGGAAGAAGGCATCATGGAGGAGCCGCCGAAGTCGATCAAAGAGCCTGTCCTCACCGGTCTGGGCCTATCGCTGATCGGCGTGATCAGTGTTGCCAGCGCGCTGGCCGCGCTATTGATCTTCGGCCACTACTTTGGCATCCATCGCGACCCGGCGGAGGGGCGTAGCCTGGTGTTTGCCAGCTTTGCGGTGAACTCGATGGTGTATATATTCGCCTATCGCAGCATGCGGAAACCACTATTGCGGATGACGCCCTTGATGCACAACAAGCCTTTAATCTGGGCAGTGATAGGCGGATTGGCGTTGGTGGTGATCGCCTTTGCCGTGCCCCAGCTTCGGCACCTGCTGGGGATCGTCCCCCTGTCATGGGATCAATGGGCGTTGATCTCAGGCGTGGCGCTTGCGCTTCTCATGGTGGTGGAGATCGGGAAATGGATCAGCGCGAAATTCAGCGTGCGGAGGCCGGGCTAGGCGCCAATCCTACGTTCTCTTCCAATATTTCACAGATTAAATGCACCAACCCAAAGGGCTGGATTTCCTCCCAGGTATCGCTGCCGGGTAGAAGCCTCATCCCATAGTTGCCGTCGGGCGAGAATGCGACGATCCGGGCTCCGGGCACCTCCCTCGGCAGCAAGGTGACTTTTGGCCGGCCGTTCTCATCAATGGGGAGAACGATCACATCGACCTGATCGCACTGTGCGCTTTCTGCTGGAAATCTGCCTTGAAATGCCTCCCCCTCGAATATTTCCGCCACTCCATACGATCGGAATATCTTTTTGAACAGGTCTACATAGATCTGTGGCTCGTACAAAATCCAGACTCGGGGAACAGACATAGCAGACCTAATCCATCGCCAGTATAGCCAGAAACGGATAATAGGAAAAAGGTACTAACGGGGTATTTGGCCTAATACAGATGAGGTAGTTTTGCGGCGTGGTGCTCGCAGTTTCAGGAGGGAAACCTAATCAATCCATGAATTAAACCAAAGGCGACCGCTTCAAGCCTTGAATGGACCCCCAACTTCTGTAAGAGATTGCGTATGTGGGTGCGCACCGTGAGTGGGGATATCTGCAGCTCTTGAGCCATCTCATTGACCGATTTCCCCAGGGAAAGTTTTTCCAGGATTTCTCTTTCCCGCGTGGTCGGGTGTTCCCAGCCTTTTACTTCGCGGTACGTGGCAGCCTTATCGCGCGGGAGGCGCAGCAGTAGTCCCATTAACAGGCTTGCCGGCATCACGATTTCACCCTGGGCTGCCTTCTGAATGGCGGAAAGCAGTTCGGCTAAAGAGCTGCTTTTGGCGATAAACCCGCTCACTCCGCTGTCGATGGCCTGCATCAGCGTGGCTTCGTCCGTCAGGCTGGTCAGGACTACGATCTGCGTCTTGGGATTCACGGTTTTTGCGTACTCCACCAGCTCCAGGCCATTGCCATCCGGCAGGCCAATATCCAGCAACAGAACATCCGGCGAATGCTTATTGACCAGGTCTCGCCCCGCTGCCAGGGTTTCTGCCGCACCGACAAAGACAAATCCAGGCTCCTGGCGGAGCACGATCACCAACGAATCGACCAGGACACGGTGGTCCTCTACAATGGCGACCCTAATCATGACACTTCCGCAATTAGGCTGGGGTCAGGCATTCCTTGTCGGGGTAAATGGATGGTAAATATGGACCCCTGGTGTAGTTTTGATGCCACCGTGATCCCTCCTTTATGGTTCTGGACGATGCGATTCGCAATGTAAAGCCCAAGGCCGTTGCCGGGGATATGCTGGGTATACTCGCTCCTGATCCGGCTAAAACGACGGAATAGGTTGCTAATATCTTTGTCGTCAATCCCGATCCCTTCATCCTGGACGCTGATCTCCACCCAACCGAGCTTGTCCGAAGCATGCATACCTACCACGACCGGAGAAGCGGGATTGGAAAACTTGAGGGCATTATCGATCAGGTTCAGGACGGCTTCCCTGAGGTTTAGCAGGTCTCCCGACACTCTAATCTCGCCGGTTGGATGGATGAACTGTATCGACCGCCCGGATTTCTTGCGGCATTCTTCGACCAGTATGCCCAGAAACTGGCCCAGTTCAAATTCCGTGAATTGGAAATGATTATGCCCGGCATCTAGTTCGGCCGCCAGAACCGCCTTTTCCACCAGCATGCACACCTGGGTGCCCTGGCGCCGGATGACCTGATACCATTCATCGGTAAAGCGTTCGTCAGGGCGATGATCCTGGTTGGCGAGCAGTTCTGTATACCCCAAGATCGTGGCGATCGGCGAACGAATCTCATGCGCGACCTTGGACAGGAATTCGAGATGATGGGATTCAAGTGCATCGACGTGTTTCAACAAGGAGTTGAATGCCCCGAGAAATGGGGTCGATGCGAGTCTATCCAATGCTGAAATATGCTCCTGCCTGATCTGACCGCTCTCGATGATATTTACCAGGGTTTTCTCAACCCCCTCGATGGCCTGCAATGGGCGTCTGGTCAGTCGCAGGATCAACCAACCGTTGAACAATAAGCCAAGTAGAAACAGGAAAGAGACCAGGGCGATGGTTTCGATAAGATCAAAGATCCCCTGGTCACGCAGGATGATCACAGATAAGAAGAGGGTAAATTCTAAAATAAGCGCAATCGAGATCGCAAACACCATCTGGCGCCGGATGATGCCGGCAACTCCCCGATAGTTCCGAATGCGACTTGTGAACCTGCCTAGAATGGTTTTCCAGCGTTGCATGGGCACACTGATTGAGGTCTCTTCGAGAGAAGCCGAGATTGCCTCCCCTCATGAAAAGTCACGAACGGTAACATACTTAGCCGGCCCGGATGGCGTCCGTGATATTATTACCCCCAACTTCAGTTCGATGCACAGGGCTTACCCGATGAGTATCGAGTATCTCCTTGTATAAAATAGATTCAAAAGGATGTCCCGAATACGATCAGCAGCAAGTCAAGCTTACCTGACTTTATTATGCGTAAAATCTATTATAAATCAAGTACTATTTCTTCCCAGGGAGCATCTCATCTTTGTTTTGTGCTTGTCAGGGTGTGAGCGGCGCATGACGCTCATACCCTAATATGCCGAAGATACACAACAACGGCTATGGATGGCTAAATCACAATATGTCTCGGTGATCAAAAGGCAGAGCGGCGAAGTCCTGATTGCCTCGGCGCGCTGGTGCAGCAGCCACCTGTGCCGGCTGCGGGGGCTTCAATTTCGGCGTGGTTTGCGCCCCGGTGAGGCCCTCATCCTGGTGAAAAGCGGGGAATCCATCGCCGCTACCTCCATCCACATGTTCTTCGTCTTCTTCCCCATCGCAGCCGTGTGGATCAACAGCCACGGAAAGGTGACCAGCGCCCAACTGGCGAAGCCCTGGCGGCCCTATTATGCTTCTCCGGAGCCGGCGCGCTACGTGCTGGAAACATCGCCAGATTTCCTGGCGAGGATTTCCGTGGGAGATGAGCTGGATTTTTGCTGAAGAATGATAAAAAGCCGATTACGACATTATATACGCCCATTCAGGATATCGCTAAGTCGTCTGCCCGCCGGGCGCGGGGGATTCGAAGATATTGGCCGGGAGCTCGATGTTATTGATCGCAAACTTCTCGGCGAATTTCGGGCGCAGCCCGGTACTCTTCAGTTGACCGATCACGCGCCCGTTTTGCAACCCGGTCTGTTCATATTCAAACAGGTCCTGCATGACGATGGTATCGCCCTCCAGGCCCTGGACCTCTGCCACCTGGACCACCTTGCGCGTGCCGTCACGCATGCGGTTCATGTGTACGATTAGATCGATGGCCGAGGCAACCTGTTCACGAATCGCCTTGAGCGGAAGCTCCATGCCGGCCATGAGCACCATCGTCTCGATGCGGCGCAACGTGTCGCGCGGGCTGTTGGAGTGCACCGTGGTCATCGAGCCATCGTGGCCGGTGTTCATGGCCTGGAGCATGTCCAGCGCTTCGCCCCCGCGCGCCTCCCCAACGATGATGCGATCCGGCCGCATGCGCAAAGCGTTGATCACCAGTTGGCGGATGGTCACTTCGCCTTTGCCCTCGACATTGGGGGGGCGCTTTTCCAATCTGGCCACGTGCTCCTGCTTCAATTGAAGCTCGACGACGTCTTCCACGGTGATGATGCGTTCCCAGGTGGGGATAAAGGCCGAGACCACGTTCAAGAGGGTGGTCTTTCCGGTGCCGGTGCCGCCCGAGATGACCATGTTCACCCGCGCCTCGACGCAGGCCTTTAAGAACGCCACCAGTTGCGAGGTCAGGGTGCCATTTGCGATCAGGTCCTGGGCAGTGTAAGGGGTGGTGGCAAACTTGCGAATGGTCAGCAAGGGGCCGTCCAGCGACAGGGGCGGAATGGTGGCATTGACCCGGTAGCCATTGGGCAGGCGGGCGTCGACCATGGGAGAGGATTCGTCCACCCGACGTCCGAGCGGGGAGACGATGCGGTCGATGACGCGCATCAGGTGGGCGTCGTTTTCGAACACCACCGGAGTCCGCTCGATTTTCCCATAGCGTTCGATGTACACATTCTTGGGACCATTTACCATCACCTCGGTGACTGAAGAGTCTTGCAGGAGCGGCTCGATGGGGCCATAGCCCAGGATGTCTGCGACCACCCAATCCAGCAAGCGCTGCCGGGTGGAGCGCGTGTAGAGCAGGTTTTCATCCGCCAGCACCTGGTTGAACAGCATTTCGATCAACTGGCGCATCTGTGGCTGCTGGCTTAGATTGACGTTGACTTCTGTCTCGCCGAGCAGTTTTCGCTGGACCAGATCGCGGATGTGGTAAACATCGGCCGATACGCCCCCCAGGGCTTCGAGACTGGTAATGGGAGCCTGCGTCTCCTGGGTGGTATATGTGGTGGAGCGGCCATTGACCGCGGGTCGATTGGTGAACATATTCAACCTTCCATTTGAACCAGATTGTGAACCATTCGATGGCAACCGCCTGCTACGGCAGGGCCTGCTATGGCAGGGCCTGCTATGGCAGGGCCTGCTATGGCAGGGTCTGCTATGGCAGGATAGGAATCAGCAATACCTGACCGGTAATGATCAGGTTGGGGTCATCCAGGTTATTGGCTTCGGCGATCAGGCTGACTGTCGAGCCGAATTTGATCGCCAGGGAAGACAGGTAGTCGCCCGAGACGACGGTGTATTCGACGATCTCGAACGTTTCTGTCCCCCAGGAGACGGCCTCCCGGTAGCTGCGAAAGGCTGCTTTGTAGTCTCCCTGGCTGGCGTAGCGCTCAGCGTCCGCCAGGGCGGTGGCCATGGCCGCGCTGTGGTCCTGGGCGCGGGCCTGTAAGTCGACCATCGAGATAGCCGAGGCGTACAGCAGCACTGCGTTCTGGTATTCGCCCAGGACGCCCATCGCTTCGGCCACTTTCAACTGGACCTCGTACAGGCGCAGCTTCGAGGAGGGGTCCTCCTCGGCGATGACCGCTGCACGCCGGTAATCGCTCAGGGCGCCGTCGAAATCGCCGATCGCCATGGCGCCATCCCCACGCGCCACGTAGGCCTCGTACAGGGACTGCCTGGCCGTGCCCCTGGCATAGCCCTTGTCCTGCCTGTACACAAACTCCAATGTGTCGATCACCGCGGTCCAATTGCCCTGGTTGAAATATTCCTGGGCCTCGATGAAGCGGTGCGCCAGCTCGCGCTGCAGGCCGATTTCGGCGTCGTTCGGGCGCAGCTTGAGGGCTTCGGTGAAATATTGGTCTGCCAGCCTGAGCGCCTGCAGGGAGTCCGGCTCTGCGGCCAGGGCGGCCTGGGCCGCCTGGATGTAGCCCAGGAACAGGCGTTCCTCGACCATGGCCCGCACCTGCGCCTGCTGGGCCTTGGTCTCGGCGTCCTGGGGGCGTAAAGCCAGCGACTTGCGGTAGTATTCCTCCGCCGCCAGGATCGCCTCGAGCGAATCGGAAGCGCGCAGCCTGGCCTCGGCTGCCTTGACGTAGCTGGCGAACAGGCGCTCTTCGACATACACGCTTTGATAGTCTGGATGATACAGGTACAGCTCCTCGTAGGCCGCGATGGCCGTTTCCCAATCGCCGGCCTCGTAGGCGCTGTCTGCCTGCGCCAGGATAGCGCTCAATTGGGTCAGGCTTTCCAGGTTGCTGATCTGCAGCTTGACATCACGGTAATACGGTTCCTCTCGTTCGATCTCCCTCAGGACAGCCAGTGCTTTCGGGGTATCGCCCTGTTCGATCAGGCTCATGGCCTCTGCATACCAGACATCCAGCGTTTGCAGTCGTTGCGCCTGCGCCTTGAGTTCTGCCAGGCCGGGGTAATTGGGGTCCAGGGCAGCCACTTCGGTAATCAACGCCAGGGCCGTATCCGCCCGCCCGGCGTTTAGGAAGTCCTGCGCATCGCGGAACTTGACTGCCATTTCGACCTCGCGCACCTGGTATTCCAGCTTGGCGCGCGTCACGGCTATTTGCTCCTGGAAGATGGCGGAATAGGAGCGTACCACTGCCAGGGCCAGGACGGCCAGGCCGGCGACGATGATCATCCGCATGAGCAGGTCTCGCACGCGCTGTTTCCTGGCCTGGGCGATATCCCGGCGCTCATCCTGGTCGATCCGGGCGCGCAATTGCATCTCCTGACGTAGGGCGCGCAGGTCGGCCTCCAGGGGGTAGGCCTGCATCAATTTTTCCATCTTATCCAGGCCGGCCTGCCATTCCCCCTTCTGTGCATTCTGCTGCGCCTGTCGAAAGAGGGGGTGGTCGAGGTAGGTCTCTGGCTGGCCGGGCGCCATTTGGCCTTGCTCCTGGATGGCTTCCATTCCAAACCTCCCTTACGGCCCGCCGGCAGACCTGAGCGTGGCGAAGAATCGCACCAGGATCGGTATGACCGGCCCGCAGATCACCGCCAGCATGGCCGGGAATATCAACAGCAGCATCGGGAACAGCATCTTGAGCGGCACCTTGCGGGCCTGCTCCTGGGCGCGAAAGCGGCGTTCGATGCGCATCTGCTGCGCCTGGGAGCGCAGCGTATCGGCGATGCTCATGCCCAGTTGGTCGGATTGGATGATGACTGCCACGAAGCTGGACAGCTCCAGTACATCCAGCCGTTCGGACAGGTTGCGCAGCGCCTGGGCGCGCGGCACGCCCATCTCCATCTCGGCCACCACCCGGCCGAACTCGATCCCGACGGGGGTCTTCCAATATTCGCTGACCCGCAGCAGGGCCTGGTCGAAGCCCAGCCCGGCGTCGACGCACACGCTGAGCATGTCCAGGGCGTCGGGCAGCCCTTTGCGGATGCGGTCCTGGCGCTGGCGCACCCGTCGGCTCAGCCAGACGCGCGGCAGGAAGAGGCCGATGTAGAGCACCAGCAGCGCCATCGTCATGCGGTTGAGAGTGAGCTCCTGGCGCAGGATCAAGAAGGCCAGCCAGATGCCCAGGAGGGAAAATATGATGCGCAGGCCGTAGAACTCGCGCGGCCCCAGGCCCAGCGGTCGACCGGCAATGGCGAGCTGCTTCTCCAGCGACTCCAGCGAGCTGGCCGGGGTGAAGCGCCCGAAGACGCCTGCCACCCGCCGGAATCCCGGCAGCACGACTCGCTCGCGAAAGGACCCGGCAAGCTCGCTCTTGCGCACGCCGCTCAGCTCTGTAGGGGTCGGGTTGGCGGCAGGCTGCAGGGCGACGTACTGCTGCAGGCGGCGGGCCATGGCGTCGGTAGTCAGGGCGCGCATCGCCAGGAGAATGATGATTATACCTGCCAGGATTAAGACCAATGCGGCTACCGACAAAAAAATGTTGAGCATGGACGCTTCAAACCTCGATCCGGGCGATGCGCTGGATGACGATATGCCCCAGGATGATGCCAATGATCGCGCCGATGGGGATCAGGATGTAGATGCCGCTGATGAACAACTGGCTGATGTAGTTGGGGTTGATCATAAAGATGAGGGCCGCCACGACGATCGGCAGCAGTGAAAGCAGATAGCTGGTGTAGCGCTGCTGGGTGGTCAGCACGCGCGCCTCGCGGAACAGGCGGTCGCGGTCGCGCACGGTATCGGTGACGACCGCCAGCATGGTCGACAGGTTGCCGCCCACCTGGCTGTGGATGTTGACCGCAGTGACGATCAGGTTGAGGTCGTCGTTTTGCATGCGGGCGTTCAGGCTGTTCAGCGCCTGGGTCAGGCTCAGGCCCAGGCCGACTTCGGTGCGCACGCGGTGGAACTCCTCGGAAGCCGGCGGCCTGACCTCCCGCTCCACTACCTCCAGCGCCTGGAGCAGGCTGAAGCCGGAACGCACCGCCCCGTTGATCAGCACCAGGACGTCCACCAGTTGCCGCTCGAATTGGACCTGCCGCCGGTTGATGCTGCGCCGCAGCATGACCCCCGGTACAAGGTTGGCGATGATCGCCAGGGCCAGGCCGGAGATCGACGAGCGGAAGATCGCCCACCCCAGGGCGAAGCCCACCACCATCAAACCCAGGCGGATCAGCACGTATTCCGTGGTTGTGATGCGCCAGTTGGCGCTCATCAATTGCAGGCTGAGCTGCTCGGAGCCAAGCGCCGAGAGCATCAGGTTCATACGGCGGCGCAGGCGGGCGAGCTGCCGGCCGCCAGGAGTTCGTCTGCGGGGCGTTGTCGGCTCCGGCAGGGCGGCGTAGGTGCGGATGCGCTCGCCGATCTCTCCCCTCCTGCCCGCATCCCGGCCAGCAGGACCATGCCCAGCCCGATCAGGACCACCAATCCCAGGAAAGCCAGTGCCAGTGTGCCGCGGCCGATAGCCACTCTCAGGCCTCCCGGATGGGAGTCATGTCTTGGCCCGCTGGGTGGAGCGGGCCGGCGCTGCCCTGGAACGTGAGCCGGCCTTCCTGGCCTGGGCAGCCGCGGCAGGCGCCGGCGCGCCGAGCGCCTCCCTGGCGCTCGCTTCGATCAGCTTCTGCGCCAGGCGCCGGATGCCCTGGCTGGCCGGGCTACGCGGATATTTCACCAGCAGCGGAATGCCGCGGTTGATGCTGCGCAGGGTGTTGGGGCCATCCTCGGCGATCACGGCGAATGGCTCCTGGTGCAGGGCCGTTTTGATGTCGTTCGTGCGCAGCCCACTGGGCATGCCGGCCCGATTGAGGATCACCGCCAGCTTGGTGGGCGGGTAGCCAAGGCTGCGGCCGATCTGAATCAGGCGGCTGGCATCGTGCAGGGTGGCCAGATCGGGTATGGCGACCAGCAGGATGCGATCGGCGGTGTCCAGGATGGTGACGGTGTTCTCGGTCAGGGCGCTGCCGGCGTCGATCACGATGTACTCGTAATAGCGCTTCACCCCCCAGCAGGATGTTGTACAGGTCTTCGGGGCGCACCCCCTGGGCCACCTGGATGTCGGAGGGGCTGAGCAAGACGTGGACTCCGGATATATGTTCCACGGCCACGTCATCCAGCAGGGCGGCCTCTAATGCGCTGGCGTGGGGTATCAGATCGGCGATGGTGTTGCGGCTGCGCATGTTGAGCAGCAGGTCGAGGTGGCCAAACTGGAGCTTGCCATCGATCAGCAGCACCCTGGCATCTGTGGCCTCCTGCAGGGCAATCGCCAGGTTGGCGGCCACGGTGGAGCAGCCTACCCCGCCGCGCGGGCTGTAGACGGCGAAGGCGCGCATGGGTTGGACCGCCTGCGGCTGTGGGGTGGTCTTCTCTTGAGTGCGGGCGCGGCGCGCTTCCAGGTCGCGCACCCGGCGCAGGGTGCTGAGCAGGGTCACCTGGGTGAACGGCGTGGTGATGAAGGCGCGAGCCCCGGCCAGGGTGACCTGCTGGGCGAGCACCGGCTGGCCGTCCGGCACGATGGCCACGATGGGGACGTTGGGAAACTGCAGCGCCAGCTCGTCGATCAGGTCCAGGGTAGCCTGCCCGCCCACCAGGTGATCGATCAGCAGCAGGTCTGGCTCCGCAACGTGCACCTCGCGCGAGAGTTTTTCCAGGGAACCGAGCACGTTGGCCAGCTGGAATTCCGACGGCGCGGTCAGGGCGTTGATGACCTGCTCTCGGGTGGGACCTGATTCGCAGATCGCCAGCACGCGCACCTGCGGGGTGGGAAGGGTCATAGATGTTTTCCTTTCATGTCATACCGGCAGTAAATACCATTCTACTAGGTGTTGCGCGTACCGAAATACCACCATCGATTGATGAAGTCGTAGTCGTAGGGCGGCTTTCTTATCCATCCGTAAGGTCGGGTATAGAAACCCGACCTACTAACGGGTAATCTCCAGCTCGTAGCGGTCGATCAAATACTCGGACATCACCGGCTCCAGGTCGAAGATCTGGCTGGAGGTGGGCGCCCGCAGGACGATGTCGATGATGCCGCCAGCGTCCTTGAGATGCTTGAGCACCAGGGCGTCCTGGGGGTTGAGGGCCAACAGCAGGGCGATCGGCTTTGTCTCGGAGGGTACCGGGGTGGGGGTGGGCTGAGGGGTGCCTTCCTGGCCGGTGATGCTGGAGACCGCCCCGGCCGTAGCACTCCGGGTGCGCTGCTCGACGATGATCTCGGCCACGATTGCCGAGATCTCCACCCGCTGCAGGGCGTCGAAGGTGAACAGCTCCTCCTCGGGCTGCGGCGTGCCGGCGACGATCGGCTGGCTCTGCGCCACCCCGACTTCTTGCTTGATCGAGACCAGGATGTCCACCAGGTCGCCGCGCTGCAGGATGTCGAGCTGGCTCATCAGGTCTTCGGCCGGGAAGGCCATCAAGACCTGGTCGTTGCCGAGCACGAACGCCAGGTCGTGGGTGATGTTGGTCGGGTTGGCCAGGTGGTGCTGCATCACCATCTCGCCCTGCACCAGGGGGACCTTGAGCAGCCGGCCGACCGCCTCGCCGGCCTGGCGCAGGACGCCGCGCGGCGCCAGGCCCACGGGCACGTCGATCTCGGTCACGTCGCCCGCCGCCAGCACGCTGCCCAGCGGCAGGTCGCGGGTGGCGACCACCGCCTTTTCCGTCTGCGGCGGGGCAGGTGTTGGCACCTGCACGGGCGCCAGGCTGCGCCGGAAGAGGTTGACGACCAGCAGGCCTCCGACCACCACGAAGGCGACTCCCAGGACTGCGAGCAGTACCCACATTCGCCGACTCAATGAAAGCCTCCGTTGTTACTCTATTATATAGACCGTCCAGGCGCCGGCCCAGGGGTTGTCGTTCGGCCCACCGCCGCCGCCCGGCGTATAGCCGGTGACGAAGCAGCCCTCGATAGTCTTTACGTTCGGGTCCATGCCGAGCGCATCGTTGCCGGGGCAGGGGCCGTGAGAGCCGGCCTCCACGCAGGTGATGTGGAAGATGGCGAAGGAGATGACGTGGAAATAGTCCGTTGAGGATCCCCCCGAGACTATGATGGTATCTTCCGGGTGCATCAGACCCGGGCAGTTGATGTTCGGCACGCCGCTCGGGCAGAACTGGTCGAAGACCGGGATGATCACGTCGTTGCCCGTCTGGTAGTCGGCCACGGTATTGTAAACCTTGGTGGTCACGCCGGTCTGGCCGGCGAACCAGTAATGCACGTCGATGTCAGTGGGGAAGCCGCCGCGCACCCAGGCGCTCAGGTCGTCAGCGCCGCCCCCGCCGCCGTTCAGGTCCAGCCAGGCGCGGTTGCCGCCGGAGAGCGGCTCCAGGTCGTTCTCGTAGTCGTCGTCCACGTCGCAGTCGACCGCCCCGGCCGGCAGGCCGGAGTTGGGCGGGTCCTGGCACAGGGTCTCCTCCTCGATGGTGGCCGAATCCACGATCACATACATGTTGTCGCTCAGCGGGGTGCAATCCTCCCCGGCCTGCATGAAGCGTATGGCGCAGTCCTCGCTGTCGGAGCCTCCGATGGGCGGGCGGCAGGACCAGGCGATGGGCAGCACGCCCAGGCCGGAGCCGGGCGCATAGCAGCCGGAGACGGCGCTGGCGCCGGTGGTGATCGTCGGCCGGCCAAGCACTGCCCCGAAGAAGCTGTCGAAGGTGATGGCGGTATCCACCTGCACCAGCCGCTCGTCGAGCTGGGTTACCACTGCGGAATCGGCGCCGTTCTCGTCCACGGCGTACTGGATGCCGGCCGCCGCGGCCTGCCCCCAGTCGCCTGTCTCGCACAGCACGCTGGCGGCGGCCAGCGCCCCGGCGTCGGCGGCGTTCTGGGCGATGCGGCGCTGGTAGTAGCCGTAGCCGCCGTCCAGCACCACCGCCAGCATGCCCAGGAAGAGCACCAGCATCAGGGCGATCAGCACCAGGCTTTGACCACTCTGTGAGAAGAAATTTCTTGTCTTCATCGCGCTCGCAGGGCCGCCTCAGGGGATAAATTCCAGTTGCATGATGGAGCTGGTCGTCAGGAGAATAGAAGGAGAGCCAAGCAAGACCTGCACCAGCGGCGTGACCGGAGTGAACGAATATGACACCGTTACCTCCACGGTGCCGGCCACGAGATCGAAAGCCGTTGCCACGTTGGCGCAGGTCAGGCCGAGATCAACCGCCCAATCGGTCACCTGGCTGCAGATGGAGGCCTCCACGTCGGTCTCGTCCGGGTGGACGCTGCCGTAGCGCGCCCCTTCGCGGGCGGCGTTGAAGATGGCGCTGTAATAATAGACGGCCCGGCCTAGGTCGAGCATGCCCATCATCATGAACACGAACAGCGGCAGGATGAGGGCGTATTCCAGCAATTCTTGCCCGTAGGGCTGCGGATAGCGACGTCGTTTCATGGGATCATCATGGTAGCCGTTCGCTGCAGGGTGAAGTCTGCCAGGAAGAGTCCGATGATCAGGTCGCAGTCGTAGGTCACCGTCACAACCAGGGAGGCGCCGCTGGCGCAGGCGCCGCAGTTGGAGAAGACTTGCATGCGGGCGGGATCCAGGCCGGCGTCTTGGGCCTCCAGGAGGGCGGCCGATTCGACGGCCGCGTAGCCGTCGGGTTTGCTCCAGTCGTAGCGCACGCCGGCGCGCGCCCCCTCGCGAGCGGCGTTGGCGATGGTGATGGCGGCGTGAAAGGCCTGCCCCAGGTCCAGCACGCCGAAGACTACCATGAGCAGCAGCGTCAGGGCGATGGCGAACTCGGCCATCTCCTGGCCGACCGCTGAATGCCCCGCGGGTTTGCTGGAAAGCTCCCTCTTCATCAGATTTCCCTGCTTATCCGGCAAACCTGGGAGACATCCGTCCTTTCAATCCAGGCCCCGGTCCCACCGGCTCATGCCTAGCGATAACCGCTGGGCCCATCTCTCGTTGCCTGCGGATTATTAACTCAATTTTAATGATACATCAATATCCGCGGGTTGAACATTAAAATCCGGAGCGCTAGAATGGTATCAGCGACTATTTAGGATGTGATTGGCGGACGCCGCTCACACCCTAAAGAGCCGTGTAAATACCATTAAATGCTCCCCGCCTACGGCAGCCCGGGGAAATCAGCCACGATGGCCTCGAATAACGCCGTCACCTGGTTGCCGAACAGGGTTACCGCCCCAATCACCACCAGCGCGATCAAGGCGATCAGCAGGGCGTATTCGGCCAGGTCCTGGCCCCCTTCTGTGCCCTTCCGGGGGCTAAGGTGTAAATCGCGGGGGCTCCCGCGATTTACACCTCGTTCAGATAAAGCCTTGCCAGCGTCGATGGGCGACAGGATGTAATTCGTCGTCACCAGGGTGCCTTTCTAAAGGACTCAATACAATTATGCGCGACCAACCTCGCTCGAATCGACAAGGCAAGCCGGAGGAGCGGGATTACGGGGTCAAAGAATTGGCGATGTTGCTGAATACGGTGCTGATCTCTTGACCGAGCAGGGTCACTGCCCCGATGACGATCAGGGCAATCAAGGCGATGAGCAGGGCGTACTCCGCCAGGTCCTGGCCCTTCTCGCTTTTCCTGGCAATCCACCAGGTCTTCAGGTAGTCAAACATGGTTTATTCCTCCGTCCTATGAATAGATGCGTTTTGGTTGGTTAGACCTGAAACAGTCCAGTCGACCCTCAGTTGATTTGCTTTTCCCGTCAAAACCCCTCCTTTCCGGGGTCCCTGGCCCCTATCGTGCAGTCGGCACGCAAGAGACTGGCAGGTGCTTCCCCCTATCGCACGGGATGATGGCATGCAAGATCAGGAAGCTGCCCTGTCCAACATGGCTGCCTGGACGAAGTTTGTTAAATTATAGTTAAATCCTGCCGCGCCGTGCATCACGTATCTAAGGTATTTTTACATACCTCAGGCGAGGTATATGTATCCCTCACCCCTGGCCACTTCCCAAACCGGGAGAGTGGAGAAGGTCGATCGATGGTTTTGTCCCCAGGGCAGCCGGGTAAAGATCAGCGCGGCCTGGTCTTGATAGATCAATCTCCACCGCCCGGAATCGCGCGCCGCCTGGATCAGCGCCGCCTGGCGGGCGGGGCTCAACAGGAGGGTATGCACGCCGTAGCGCTCCAGCCTTTCCTCCCATCCGGGAATGGCATTCGAAATCAGCAGGTAGTCCCGCCATAGCTCGCCCGGGTACAGCTCGATGCGCGGGTCGGCGAAGACCCGGTAGTTCGGGAAGGCCGCCCAGATCAGGTAGCTGCCGAAGCCCATCTCGTGGAACAGCTCGCCGGGCGGCCGAGCGTTCAAAAGGAAGCGGGTGGCCTCGACGGGCGTTTCCTTGGAGATCAGGCCGGCTTTCTGTCCAGGATAAGGCAGGGCTTCCTTGAACCAGGGCAGGGATAGCAGCGCAAGCCCGGCCAGCAGCGCCAGCAGGACCAGGTTGAGGATCGGCGCCCCGGCCGGCGGGGCGGGCCTTTTCTCTGACGCCGCATTTCTAGCCACGACCCCGCTCAAATGGACGGAAAGGATGGGCGCCATGGCCAGCCCGAACCAGGCCACGCCGCGGGTGGTGTGCAGGCCGAGCAAGCCAAAGATGGCGAAGGTGGCCAGTTGAAAGAAGTCGGGTCGCCGGGGAGAGACCGCCAGCAGGACAGCCGCCAGGAATATCCCCGGAATGAAGAGCGACCCGGGCAGGCTGGACAGGGAAGGCGGGGCCCATTCGGTGACCAGGCTTTGCACCGTGGGGTCCCCCAGCAGGGCTTGCGGGTAGCGGTACAGCTCCAGGCCGCGCGGGTTGGCCAGGCAGGCCAGCAGGGAGGCGAGCAGGGCAATCCCGGGCGCCCGCAGCCCGTCCAGCGCAGTTTTACGATCATTCCTCGCCCGGGCTGCCCAGGCCCGCCAGGCCTCCTCCCCCAGCCAGATGCCCGGCAGGGCCAGCCCCAGCGGGAACGAGCCGTGGCTGTTCACCCAGACGAGCATTCCCAGCGGGAAGCAGGCCAGCCAGAGGGCACGCTGCCTCTGCCGGTAGGAATAGATCGCCAGCGTGAATACCGCCCCGAGCAGGAAGGAGAGCGTCTGCGGGCGCACGTTCCAGGCGTCGAAGCCCAGCGCGGCAGAAAACAGGGTCGCCAGGGCCGCCGCCCGCCAGTCATGGGCAAGTCGCTGGCCGGCCCACAGCAGCAGGCCGTAGGCGGCGGTGAGCAGCAGGCTGTGGGCGAAGATCACCAGGGCCGGCCCGCCCGCCGAGAACAGGGCGTACAGGCCGATGTCGGCCAGCCAGAACATCTGGTAGGAGGGATACGGCTGGCCGGTCATCGTGTAGGAGTAGACGTCCACGGCTGGGATGCGGCCGGCGGCGACGATCTGCCGGCCGAGCGCCAGGTGCCACCAGAAATCGTTGGGACGGATGGGGTAAGTGTTGGCCAGGACGAAGACGCCGATCAGCACCGTGGCCGGCCACAAATGCCCTAGCGTGAGCCTCGGCATGATCTTCATGTCCACCGCCCGCCAGCGACCCGCATCGTGCCACAATTATAGTTTGAACCGCTGATAATTGCTCGGCTGATACCTAATTGGGAGTAGCAGGAAATACTTCCATATTGGGAAGAAGAGGGAGGCGCATTACTTTATAATCTAAAAACCAATGATTATCGATTATTTCAAGATCTTCCGATAGGAAAATCCAGGTTTCGCATCTGAGTGGGTGAGCTGCCGATGGGCGCGTTGCGGGGTGGGAAATACTACAAGTTCATCGTCTGGGGCGGGTTTGCCCTCTGCATTGCCCTGGGATTCTGGCTGGGGACGCGGGCGGTCATGCAGCCGGGGTGGTTTCAGGCCGACGATTTCCCGGAATATTGGGCGGCGGGGCGGATTAACTTGCGCGGGGGCAACCCCTACGACCCCGCTCAACTGCTGCAAGAACAAAAAGAGGCCGGCAGGTGGGTAGACACAGCGTTGATGATGTGGAACCCGCCCTGGGCGCTGCCGCTGGTAACCCTCTTCGGCTTCGGGTCCTACCCGATCGGCCGCACGGCCTGGCTGTTCCTGAGCATCTTCCTGGTGTTTGTCGGCGCCCACACACTGTGGGGAATCTATGGAGGCAATAAGCAGAAAAGCTGGGTGAGCTGGCTGCTGGGCTTCACGTTCATCCCCGTGTTGGTTGCCATCAAAAAAGGGCAGTCCAGCATCCTGGTCCTGCTGGGCATAGTGGGGTTTCTCTACTTCATCCGGCGCAGGCAGCCCTGGCCGGCGGGCCTCTGCCTGGCGCTGCTGCTGGTCAAGCCCCACCTGGCGTACCTGCTCTTGCTGGCGGCGATCTTGTGGTCGGTCCAGCGGCGCGCCTGGCAATTGCTGGCCGGGATGACCCTGCCGACAGCAGGCGCCACCCTGGCTGCCCTGGCGCTCAACCCGCAGGTGATCGCACAGTATATGCATGCCATCAGCGCTTACCCTCCCAGCGACTGGGCCACCCCCACCCTGGGAGGCGTCCTGAGGCTGGCATTTGGCGTGGAGAGATTCTGGCTGCAGTTCCTGCCGCCGGCCCTGGGGGCGCTTTGGCTGGCCGTCTACTGGCTTCGACAGCGGGCGAGTTGGGACTGGCAGGAACAAATCCCGCTTATCGTGCTGGTCTCCCTGGCCACGACTGCCTACGGTTGGTCCTTCGATCAACCGGCTGCTTTGGCGGCAATCATCCTTGTTTTCGTCCTGCTTGCCTCCATCCCATGGAGAATGACGACCACCTTGATTTTACTTGCCTACCTGGTGATCGACCTGCTGGCTTCGGTCATGCCGGGCAATGATTTTTTCCGGTTTTGGCTGGCGCCAGTACTGCTGGCCTGGTACCTGGCTTCCCGGCGGCTTATCCAGGGTCGCCTCAGACCTGACCTTGCGTTCCAGGCTTCAATGGATGGGCCATGACGAAACTAAGCCAACTCTCCATGCGGCTTCGAAAATTTGAACCTCTCGGCTTCCCGACATTCTCTATCTTGATTGGCATCGAGATCTTGACCATCCACGGCTACTCCCTGCTGCGCTTCCCGCCTCCATTTGTCGACGAAGCATGGAGGGCCAGTGAAGCCTGGGGATTCATTCAGTCCGGAAGCTGGTTTGGGCCATTGAATCGAGGCGTGCTCGATCTGATACCCGGTTACGAGCGCTTTTATCCCTGGCTGCCCACGGCCATCCAATCGTTAGGGGTGCGCCTGTTTGGCGTTCCCGATCTGCTGGCCATGCGCTTCACCTCGTTGGCGATGGGCATGCTGCTGCTGCTGGCTGTCTTCAGCCTGGGAAACGGCCTGGCCGGCAGGCAGATGGGCCTGTTGGGCCTGGTTTTCACTGCCCATTCCTTCCCCTTCTTCTTATCGGCGCACCTGGGCCGCATGGACGTAATCGCCGCGGCGTTCGGCTATGCCGGCCTGGCCCTGTATGCGAACAACCGCCCGGCGAAGATCTGGCGCAGCGCCCTGGCTGGCCTGGTTGCGGCCCTGGCCTTCGAGGCGCACCCCCACGCCGCCATCTTCGCTCTTACTTTGCTCGCGCTTTGTGGCCTTCACTACCGCTGGAGCCTGTTCCGCAAGCCTGACTTCTGGGGCTTCGCCGCTGGGGGCCTGGTGGGCCTGTTGATCTATCTTTACATCCACGTGCTGCCAAACCCGCAGGCATTCTTGACCCTGAACCGCCTGGTTTATTTCCAGACCCACGCCCCGCCTCTCCTGACCTTTGACCTGTCGGTCATCTGGCCAGTGTTCTCGGACATGCTGCTCTTCATCGCCAAAACATATCCGCAGGCGATCATCGCCCTGTGGGCGGTCGTCAGGCTCACGAAAAGCGGCCCTCCCTATTGGAAGGCTCTGCTGGTCATGAACATCGCCCTGCTGCTCGGCTTTGCCCTGTTCGTCAGGAATAAGTTCCTGTTGTATTACGCCATCCTGTTCACCCCCGCCTTGAGCCTGCTGGCGGCGGCCTATTTCGACGAGTTGCTCAAGTCCCCCGCCAGGAGCAAGTACGAAACCCGCGCCAGGCAGCTCATCGTGGCTGCCTTTGCCTTGCTGCCGGTCCTGCCTTTGTTGAGATACAATTCGTCGCCTTATTACCAACAGCTCCAGGCCCAGGTAAACCAGGCGGTGCGGCCCAACGACGTCATCATGGGCAACCAACTATACTGGTTTGGCTTGAAGGACCACAAGTATAGCTCATGGGAGAACCTGGTATATTATCGCCGCTACCGGCCGGAAAGCAGCCTGGAAGACGCCTTTCGATTCCTGAAGCCCGATATATTTATTTTCGACAGCCAGGTGGGAAATTTCGTTTTTGACGGCGAGAGAGAAAATCTATACCTGCAGAACTTGCAGATCTCCGCAACCGAGCTGGAATCCTTCCTGGACAGGTATGCAACTCTCGAGAAGACCCTGATCGAGGAGGACGGGAAACCGCTGAGGATCTATCGTATAAATTGGTCGGATTAATCTTCTTGCAGAATTGATAACCTCTATCGCATAAGCCTCTGATACAATCCGCGCAATCCGACAAAGGCAAACCCGGCGAAAGCCGGGGGCGCAAAGCCATGGGTCTAACTCCCTGAGGACAAGACTGCCAGGCTGCCGAAGATCCCGGAGCATGTCGTTCCGTACTCGCAAGAGCCTGGCGTCGCCGGGCTTTTTTCGTTGGGAATCACAATGCACAGGATGACGAGGATCGAACCCAGCCTGATCAGGCGGCTGCTGATCAATCCGGCGGCGCTCGCCCTGCTGTTCAGCCTGCTGCTGATCGCCTTCGTCAACCGCTATGCCCTGCAGCCCCTGCCGGAGGAGCCGTTGAAGATGGCCGAATACTGGATGCGGGCCGGCCGGCCCGGCCAGGCCGGGGCCATCTACCGTGAGCTGCTGGCAAGCCGCGCCGATGACCTCGACCTGCAGCACAAGCTGCTGCAGTCCGTATTCCGATACCCGGCAGGCGATCTGGCGCAAATGCTGGACCTGGCAGGAACTTACTCCCGGCTGGCAGCCAGGGCCGAGACCGCCGGGGTGGGCCACTATGGATTGGGCTGGCTGGCCGCCCGGCAGGGCGATTACCGGCGGGCGTTGGACGAGTTCCGCAGCGTCCCGAACCGGGACCAGAAATACCTCAACTACGCCATCGGATGGGTATATCTCAAGCAGGGCCACCGGCAGCGGGCGGGCGAGTACTTCCGGAGGGAGATCTCCCTGAGTGGGGCGGTGGAGGAAGCCGTCAGGGAACTGGCTCCCTTGTACCTGGCAGACGGCGATTACCAGGGCTTCAAGGGATTGGCAGCGGGCGAACAGACCGCCGGCTACCTGCGCATGGGCGAGCTGCAGAGATTCGCCCTGGCTAACGGCGAGTGGGGATCCTACCTGCGGGTCATCTTCCTGGTCCCTTACCGGAACATCAGCCTGTTGGGCGGGCTGAATGCGCTCATCATCTGCCTGGTGTGGGCGATCTTTTTGCTGCGCGTGGCGGTATTCCGGCGCAAGTCCCTGGTGGTCTATCTTGCCCTGCTGGCCATGGGCATGGCCTCGGCCAACGTTTCCCTGTTCCTGGGGGACCTGCTGGACCTGCTGCCATTTCTCTCGGGGAACGCCGGTCTGTGGCAGGGTCTCGTCAGGAGCCTGCTGCGCGTCGGGCTGGTGGAGGAGACGGTGAAGTTCATCCCGGTGTTGGTGGTGGTGCTCCTGTCGCGCCGGGTGGACGAGCCGTTCGACCTGATTGCCTACGGCAGCTTTTCGGCGCTGGGATTTGCCACCCTGGAGAACGCCCTGTACTTCTCGGTGCATGGGCTGGGGATCGTGGCGGCGCGTTTCCTGTATTCTGTGGTAGTCCACGTCGCCATGACCAGCCTGATCTGCTATGCCTGGGCGGCTGCCCGCTACCTGCGGCCGAGAAACCGGCTCTGGCCCTTGCTGGGGAGCCTGGCGCTGGCGTCCATATTGCATGGCCTGTTCGATTTCTTCCTGGGCTCGGGCCTGCCGGCGACCGTGATCCTGAGCTACGCCATTTCGTTGGTGCTTGCCAGGGAATACCAGCGCATGATCTGCAATGCCCTGAACCATTCGCCCTTTTTCATGCAGCCCATTAACCGCTCAGGCCGGCTGGTCAATTTCGATTTGTTCCTGGCGGCGGCCTGCCTGTTGTTGCTGGTCAGCTACCTGTCCGCCAATTTCGACTTATCCACCGAGATCGCCAACCACTCGCTGAGGAGCATGGGCCTCACCACGCTGCCCGCCATGATCGCCCTGTCCGGATCTCTGGGGAAGATCGGCTTGGCGCGCGGCCAGAGCCTGCCGCTGCTGAGAATCGGGCATTCCCCCCTGGGCGACAATTCATCTTGACAAGCCTCTAGTATTTTGCCATAATGATTTCACCTGATTGCGTCGGCTGGCGATAGCTGCCGGCGCCGCGCCTGCCCGGCACGCAGCGCTGCTCCGAATCGCGAGGATCGAACCACCGATCTCGATTCATCACTAAGGAGGTCTCGATGAGCACCGCGTCTACGATTGCCCTTATAGTCGTCATTATCGTTGCACTGGTTGCCGTGTATACGCGCCGTCGCCCTGTCACTGCGGGGAGGAGGCGCATGTTATGGCTGATCACGATCTTCGGAGTCCTGGCGATTGCCCTGCTGGTTTGGGCCCTGTTGAGCCCGGCCTGATACGCCGGCCGCAGGACGGTTGGGTACAACCCCCCGATTGTTCTAAAAACCGTAGGGCGGCTTTCTTAGCCGCCGCTCGGACATTCCCGGCTCCGTGGTGACGCCGAGAGGCAAGGTGATGCTGCAGCAATTACAGAAAACCAGCCAGTTCTATCTCTCGAAGCGCTTCCAGCGGGTGGTCGTGCTGCACGTGCTCAAGAACAACATGCGGCGGGTGGACGTGCAGGTGCCCCTGCTGCTGGGCATCCATGGTCCGACCGGGGAAGGGAAGACCTTCCAGTGCGAGCAAATCTTGAAGAAGATGGGGGTCAAGCGCTTCTTGCTGTCTGGCGGGCAGATGGAAAGCCCCGTCCCCGGGCAGCCGGCGCATCTGGTGCGCTCCACCTACCTGCGGGCCGGGGAGAGCATCCGCGGCGGCGAATGCAGCCTGGCCGTGGTCCTGGTCAATGACGTCGACACCGGCCTGGGAAGCGTGGGGGAGATGGGCCGCTACACGATCAACCAGCAGACCGTATTCGGCGAGCTGATGCACCTGGTGGATTATCCCACTTCGGTCGAAGGGAAGGAGACCCTTAGGGTTCCCATCATCATCACCGGGAACGATTTCACCAGGCTGTATGAGCCGCTGGTGCGCGCCGGGCGGATGACCGCCTTTGAATGGGTCCCTACCCCGGAGGAACGCGTGGAGATCGTCCAGGGCATCTTCCCGGAATTATCCCACGACGAGGTCCGGCGGTTGATCGCCGGGCTGGCGGATAAGCTTAAGGCGGAGTTGTCCAATCCCAACAAGATGCTGACGATCGCCTTCTTCTCTCACCTGCGCTCGAACCTGTTGGATGAGGACCTTTGGGGTGAGGTCGAGAGCGCTGGCCTGAACAAGGCGATAGACCGCATCCTGGAAGGCAAGGAACCCGATTTCTCCACCGGCGTTAACCACGAGCGTGTGCTGTCCAAGGGCCTCGAGCTGGCGCGCTCCGGGCAGTTGATCAACCACATGGTGAACTCTTCATGATGCCCGCCTCCACCTACCTGGCTTTCGATTTAGAGATTTCCAAATCGATCCCCGATAACTTCGGAGACTGGAGGCGATTTCGCCCGCTGGGCATCAGTTGCGCCGCCACGCTGGCCTCGGATGGCTCCCTCACCCACTGGTACAGCCAGGATGAAGCGGGCGGCTACGCCGCCAGGATGAGCCGGGCAGATGCCCACCGGCTGGTTGGGCACTTGCAAGAAGCGGTCCTATCGGGCAACCGGGTGCTCACCTGGAACGGGCTGGGATTCGATTTCGACATCCTGGCCGAGGAGAGCGGGGAATTTGTGGCCTGCCGGGAGCTGGCGCTGGAGCACGTGGACATGATGTTCCACGTCTTTTGTCTGGCCGGCCACCCGCTCGGCCTGGACAAGGCCGCCAGCGGGTCGGGGGTGAAGGGCAAGCCGGCCGGGATGAGCGGCGCGCTGGCGCCGCTGCTCTGGCAGCAGGGCGAGTATCAACAGGTGCTGGACTACGTGGCCCAGGACGTGCGCACCACGCTGGAACTGGCCCAGGCGGTCGAGCGCACGCGCCGGCTGAGGTGGGTCAGCCAGAGCGGCCGCAGGCAGGAGCTCTACCTGCCGGAGGGCTGGCTGAGCGTGCGCCAGGCCATGCTGCTGCCCGAGCCGGTCACCTCCCACCTGCGCAGCCCCTGGAAGCGCAGCCGTTTTACCGGCTGGCTGAGCCGGCCGGGGGGCTGATCAGGGGCCGCTCAGCACTTCGTAGTGCTCCACCGATGGCTCGAACTCCAGCAGGTAGGCCTGGTCTTCGGGGTAGTACCTGGCGCGCTCGATATCCGGCCCGGCGAAGGCCCGGATGGCGGCCTCCGAATCCCACAGGGTGATCAGCAGGAAGTGGGCCTGCGGGCCATCGATCCTGCGCAAGGCCAGGACTCCCCGGTTGCCAGCGGTGCTGCGGTAGTCCGGCAGGCCGGTTCGGTTGAGGTAGTCGTAGTATGCGTCGGCCTTCTCGGCCGCGCTCCTGCCATGCCAGATTCTGGCGATCATAGATTAAGTCCTCCTTTGATTCATTCAATTTGATGCTGGCAAGGTGCCCGCCGGCAGCGAGCGGGCCCAGGCAGCCGCGCCAGGCAGGCTGCAGGTGGATATCTTATACTTATTCGCCGGTTTTGTCATGGGCTGGCTGCCGGGTTGCCTATTGCGCACCTATCAGTTCGTGATATGCGCCCGATTACAATAAAGCAACAACAATAATTTGGTAATAACAAATAAAATTATGGTATAATAATTTAAATTTATCGATGTAATTCATAATATATTAGTTGTTCTTAATTAATAATTGGGAGGCAGCGAATGATCGGGAGAGGCCAGTCCTTCAGAAGGAAACGTGGTCAGAAGTGGCTGCAAAATGTTCAGGAGGTTCAATCCCTGGAAACCGGCATGCATCGGCCAGAGATCGATGTCGGTGGCTGCTTGCGCAGGCTGCGGGAGGAGCGAAATTTGACCATTCGCACCCTGGCCGAACAAAGCGGGTTGTCCATCAACACGTTGAGCCTGATTGAGAATAGAAAAAGCTCTCCTAGTGTGAGCACCCTGCAACAACTCGCGGTAGCGCTCGATATTCCCATCACCGCTTTCTTTGAGACCATTGAGCCAAAGAGCAATATTGCGTACATCCGGGTTGGGAATCGGCCGCGGGTCACGTTTGACCACGGAATCATTGAAGACCTGGGCGCCGGTTCGACGATTCAGGCTGTCGAGCCGTTCGTTGTTACGTTGGAACCAAATGCCGGCAGTGGTCCACGGGATATCGTGCATACCGGTTACGAATTTGTGTACTGCCTGGAAGGCCGGGTTGGGTACACTGTGGAAGGGCGTACGTATTTACTGGAGCCAGGCGACAGCCTGCTGTTTGAAGCCCACCTGCCTCATCGCTGGCAGAATTTGGGCGCTGCTCCATCGCGATCGATCCTGGTGCTCTATCCGAGCGATGAGCGCGACTTCCCTTCGGAGCGCCATTTTATCGGAGAATGACGCCTTCAAGGCTCAAGCCCTTGATTCAAAAACCATAATCCAACACAAGGAGAAAAAATGAAGATTGCTGCCATTACCGATGACGGGAATACGATCAGCCAGCATTTTGGACGGGCGCCTTATTACCTTGTAGTGATCGTCGAAGATGGGAAAATCGTGGGACGTGAGTTGCGGGATAAACTCGGCCACACCCAGTTCGCCAACCAGCCGCATGAAAATGGACAACCCGGTCAACCGCATGGCATGGGACCTGTCTCTCACAATAAACACCTGATGATGGCTGAAGCCATTGCCGATTGCGAGGCGCTGCTATGTGGCGGGATGGGCATGGGCGCTTACCAGAGCATGCAGGCGCGCGGCATCAAACCGGTGGTCACCGACCTCCTGGATATTGACCAGGCGGTGATGGCCTACGTCGAAGGCAAGTTCGTTGACCTGGTAGACCGGCTGCACTGACCTAGAGAGGCTTGGAAAACAGGTTGAACGGGAGATAGCGAGAGTGATGCAGGTTGATGGGGAGAAGTGCACCGGCTGCGGAGATTGCCTGGATGCATGTGCCAACAATGCGATCTCTATGATTACAGGCAAGGCAGTTATCGACCTGGATGCCTGCCTTGGCTGTGGGGCTTGTGTTGATGCCTGCCCGGTTGATGCGATTCCTCAAGTCGAGCTGCCGGTTCGGGTCGAACCGCGGCTGGCCCAGCCCGTTGTGGCGCAGGAGGCTGCAGCGCTGGAGCTGTCCCCTTCCCACAGGTCGGTGCCGTGGGCTGAGGCTGCCCTGGCTTTTGTGGGCCGGGAGATCGTTCCCCGCATCGCCGATGTATTGGTCGCTGCCCTGGAGCGGAGGCTGTCGCAGCCTGCGAGTTTGCCTGCCACAACATCACGTCTAACGGCCTCTCAGGGCAGACTCGGAACGGGCAGGCCGCGCCGGCACCGCCGTCGAGCAGGCTGGCGATAGCCGCCATAATAACATCATACGCGATTGGGATGGGTTTACGGCGCAATGTTTGGTGTTATTCCCATTGAAAGGAGTTTCTCAAGATGACAAAAGAAACTGACACGTGTGTGCAACCGGCAGCCGGGCCAATACTGAGAGCAGAGAAAGAGGGGATGGCACAACTATCATCAAAAGAGGGGGTCAGAATGGCCATAGCGCGTGTGGGTAAAGAAGCGCCCGATTTCGAAGCCTCGGCATTCATCCCCGGCGAGGGTTTCAAGAATGTGAAGTTATCTGATTATCGCGGCAGATGGGTGACGCTCTGTTTCTACCCAGGCGATTTTACTTATGTCTGACCGACGGAGCTAGCGGCAGTTGCCGTCAAATATTCCGAGCTGATCGAACTGGGCGTCCAGGTGCTAGCCGTGAGTACTGACAGCCGTTTCACCCACAAGATCTGGAATGAAGAAGAACTCTCGAAGATGATCGGGGGTAACCTGCCCTTCCCGATGTTGTCCGATTCCGGGGGGAGAATTGGCACCGTGTATGGGGTGTACGATGAGGCAGCCGGCGTGGACATTCGCGGCCGTTTCATCATCAATCCCGATGGAGTTATCCTGGCAATGGAAGTGCTCACCCCAGAAGTGGGTCGTAACTTTGCCGAGCTTATACGCCAGGTGAAGGCCTTCCAACATGTTCGTGCCACAGGCGAAGTCACCCCTGCGGGCTGGAGACCGGGCCAGCCAACTCTTAAGCCAGGGCCGCATCTTGTGGGGAAGGTGTGGCAAGCATGGAAGCCAGAAATGGCGTTCGACTAGTCTACGCTGCAGTGGAGGATACGAAAGTCGGAGATCGGATACGCAAAATTTTAAAATAACAAAGTCAATTGACGAAAGCAGACCGAAAGGAGAAGGTTCTATGCCAGGCGGAGATCGAACAGGCCCAATGGGTTTCGGTCCGATGACCGGCCGCAGGGCTGGTTATTGCGCCGGGTACGATTTGCCCGGGTTTGCCAACCCGGTTCCGGGATACGGGATGCGGTTTGGCGGCAGGTTTGGCGGATGGGGTGGGGGGCATGGCTGGCGCCACTGGTACTACGCCACTGGCATACCAGGCTGGGCACGCCCCGGATATGTCTCCCCGACCCGCGAGCAGGAATTAGCCGGGCTCAAGAGTGAGGCCGAAATCCTAAAAAGTCAGCTCGATGCGATCAACCGGCGCATCGAGGAAATGGAAAAGAAGGATTAGAGCATGTGGAAAGGATGCGGCGCCGTGAGGCAGCCTGCTCGGCCTCCGGCGCACATCCGCAGTAGTAAGGAGATCAATATGTCGATTCGTTTATCACGTGGAAGAGCTGGTCAGGGTAGTCGAGGCGGGGGGCGTGGTGGCCGTGGTGGTGGAGGCGGCCAGGGACGCGGCGGGGGCAATAAACCTGGCTCCGGTCCTGGCGGCAACTGCGTCTGCCCAAAGTGTGGGCACAAGATAGCGCATCAGACCGGTCAGCGTTGTCTTGATTTGAACTGCCCCAAGTGCGGGACGAAGATGATCCGCGAATAAGCTGAGCCATGAAAATCATCCTTACCACGGTTTCGCCCGATATCGAATCAGAACTCGATCCGCGCTTCGGACGCTGCGGGTATTTGCTGATCGTGGACCCAGACACGCTGGAATGGCAGGCGTTTCCCAACCCTAGAGTGGCCGCTCCTGGCGGTGCCGGCATCCGGGCTGCGCAGTTCGTGACAGACCAAAAATGCGAGGCGGTCATCAGCGGCGATTATGGTCCCAATGCCTATAATGCCCTCAAAGCGGCAGGGTTGCCGATGTACCTGTTCGGGTCGTGCCATACGCCGCGTGAGGCTATTGAGCGTTACAAAACCGGGCAACTCGAATTGCTGGCTGCTCCGGCTGGTCGCGGCCGGAGGGGGTGGTGAGCTACATCGAACCCAGGGATCGAAAGCCAATGATGATCGCTATTGCCAGCGGCAAGGGCGGCACTGGGAAGACAACGGTCGCTACCGGTCTGGCAGTTAGCCTGGCGGCGGACCGGAAGCAGGATCTACCTGCCTCAAGCCCGCCGCTCTTCCTGGACTGCGATGTGGAAGCGCCCAACGCGCACCTGTTCCTGAAACCGGTTTTTGAAGAACGCCAGGAGGTCGGTATCCTGATCCCGCAGGTGGATGAAGCGCGCTGCACTCACTGCGGAAAGTGTGCAGAAGTGTGCCAGTATCACGCCATCGCCGTGCTGGGCAAGAAGACGCTGGTTTTTCCCCAACTCTGCCATGGCTGCGGCAGCTGCACCCTGATGTGCCCGGAGGAGGCGATCACCGAAACCCTGGACGTGATGGGGTTGCTGGAGCGTGGCCCCACGCCATCCGGTGTTGATTTTGCGCGGGGCGTCTTGAATATTGGCGAGCCGATGGCCGTCCCTGTCATTCGCCAGCTCAAACGCTGGGCAATCCCTGAATCTGACCAGGACGTGATTGTGGATGCCTCGCCGGGCACATCCTGCCCGGTGGTGGAGGCGGTGCGCGGCGCGGATTTCCTGCTGCTGGTTACCGAGCCGACCCCTTTCGGGCTGCACGACTTGAGGCTGACAGTCGAGGTGGCGCGGGAGCTAAATATCCCGGCTGGCGTGGTGATCAATCGCGATGGGATTGGCGACTTGGGTGTAGAGGAATTCTGTAATGTAAAAGGATTGCCCATCTTGTTGCGCATCCCATTTGATAGGTCTATCGCTGAAGGCATTGCCCAGGGAAAGACCCTGGTGGAAATCTATCCGGATGCCATCTCCTTGTTTCAGCAGTTGTTCTCCTGGATCGTCAATGGTGTTCAGAGGAATTTTTATCCGGTATCTGATTAGTCGCTCTGATCCAGAGCGAGGCATCAGGCATGGACCTGGTTCCGACCATACCATATTCCACTGGAGTTAAGGAGTGTGCCTCCAATGGAAAATAGGCAGGTATACACATCCACAACTATCTTGCCAACGATTCTGACTATGGCGGCGGGGGGGCAAATAATCCTAGCGTTTCTCCTGTACAACGAAAACGGTATTTCTCTCATCAGGAATATTGGTTGGGTTATTCTGTGGTTATCGGCTATTTTTGGCTGGCTGCCAACATTCACTTTGCAAAGGTTGGAAGGAGTGCCAAAGGGGAAGAGCTACGTGCACACCACGACCCTGGTTGACCGGGGGGTCTATGCTATCGTCCGGCACCCTCAATACCTTGCGGGTGTGCTCATGGGGGTGGCATTGAGTCTGATCGCTCAACATTGGGTTGTGGCGATAATGGGTTTTGTGGCTGTCATAACATACTACATGTCTACGTTTGAGGAAGAAAGATCATGCAATAGGAAGTTTGGGGAGGATTACAAGCAGTATGTGTAGAGGGTGCCCAGAATGAATTTTCTACTCGGTATTATCCGGTTGATAAAAGCCAGAATCAATCAATGAGTGTTAATGAAGCAACTTGTGATCCTGAGTGGAAAAGGCGGAACAGGAAAGACAAGCGTGGCGGCAGCTTTCGCTCACCTGGCGCACGAATATGGCGTGCAGGCTGTGCTGGCCGATGCCGATGTCGATGCTGCCAACCTGGAGTTGGTATTGCAGCCGCAAAAGCTCGGGAATCACGACTTCATCGGCGGGTCTGTGGCCGTAATCGATCCTGATCTTTGCCAGGGTTGTGGCATTTGCGAGCAAATCTGCCGTTTTGAAGCGATTCTCCTTCAACCCCCGGCCCCCTCTCCCAGGATTGGGAGAGGGGTAGAAAGGGGTGCGGGCTATTCCGTTGACTCCATTGCCTGCGACGGTTGCGCCGCCTGCGTTTACCAGTGCCCCGAGGGTGCCATTCACATGCAGCCGCAGATTGTCGGCCAGTGGTATCGTTCGGAGAGCCGCTACGGGCCCCTATTCCACGCCGAGCTGCGTCCGGCGCAGGAGAATTCTGGTAAGCTGGTTACGCTGGTCAAACAGCAGGCGCGCCTGCTGGGCCTGGACACCGGCGCGGAACTCATTATCGTAGACGGCCCACCCGGCATTGGCTGTCCGGTAATCTCGGCCGCCTCGGGGGCCGATCTGGCGCTCATCGTAACCGAGCCAACGACGGCCGGTATCCACGACATGCAACGTGTGCTGCAACTGTCTGATCACTTTCGCTTGCCAGCTCTGGTCTGCATTAACAAAGCGAATCTTTACCCGGAGGGCTTGCATCAAATCGAGTTCTACTGCTTTCAGAACCGGATTGGGATCGCGGGGAGCATTCCGTTCGATCAAACTATCACGCGGGCAATGGTCCTTGGTGAACCGGTTACAGCTTATGCGCCTGACGCTCCTGCCAGCCAAGCGATCGCACGCGTTTGGCGGAGTGTGACAGTGCGCTTGTCAGGTGGGGAAGGGGATAATGAAAGATCCTGAGCGACTGCGCGCTGCGATCTTGAAACGGCTTTCCCAGGTGATTGATCCGGAAACCAGCGTGGACGTGGTGCGCATGCGCCTGATCGAAGATCTGGCGGTGGATGGAAATGGGCGCGTGGCCTACAGGTTCCGTCCTTCTTCGCCGTTGTGCCCGATCGCCGTCCCCCTCTCGTTAGCCATTAAGCTGGCGATTGACGAAGTCGAAGGCGTCACCGCACAAGACCTGGAGGTCGTTGGCTACCTCCAGGCCGAAGAACTGACCATCCTTTTGCGAGGATTGACCGAAGAGCCTCAGCGATGATGAAGGCCATGCAACATGAACCTGTTAAATGATCTGCTGGAGTCTCTGTCCGAAGATACAGCGGTGCGATCGGTGCTGGTGGGTGTGCATTGGACGGTCGTTTGCAGCCGGCAATGCGGACTGGCATCAACTCTCCTGGGGGAAAAACCCCACGGCTATGAGAAAGTGCGCGACGTTGGGCGTTTGCGCCAGAAGGGCGCTCGAGAGTTGGCCGAATTTGCCCAATCTGACAACCTGTTGGAAGCCAGCATCGGCCTGGCTGCCATCAACTCTCTGCTTGAAGTTGATGAAAAGCTCGCTGTGGAGGTAAACGCGGCGGATGTTCTCATCAAACACGGAAACGGGAAGAACATCGCCCTGGTCGGGCATTTTCCCTTCATCCCACGATTGCGTCAGGTTGCCGGTCGGTTATGGGTCATAGAGCAACACCCGGCGGAAGATGAATACCCGGCTGAATCCGCCGGGAGCCTGATCCCCCAGGCGGATGTCGTCGCCATCACCGGTAGCGCCCTGATCAACCACACCTTGGATGGCTTGCTCGCTCTATGCCAGCCCAATGCGTTGGTCATGGTATTGGGGCCAAGCACCCCGCTCTCGCCGCTGTTGTTCGAACGCGGGGTCAGGATCCTATCCGGCGCTCGAATCGTTGGCGAAGCCGCTGCGCTACGTACTATCGGTCAGGGGGCAACGTTCCAACAGGTGGAGGGGGTGAAACTGCTCACATTTATCAAGGAAAAGTAGAAAAGATAACACATGGAATTTGTCATGCGGCCGATTGGGGTTATCCATTCGCCATTCACTGATACAAACCAGATGCCGATCCAGTCCTCCACCTCCGAGGCAATCGGGCAGGTCGAGGTCTATCCCGAGTTTGACGACGGCTTGCAGGATATCGATGAATTTTCACACCTGCATCTATTGTACGTATTCCATTGCTCGTCTGGGTACGTACTGCACGTGAAGCCGTTTCTGGACGATCATCCGCGCGGGGTGTTCGCCACGCGCCATCCCTGCCGGCCAAATCCAATTGGATTATCTGTGGTGCGCCTGATCGAACGGAACGGGAACGTGCTAGAAGTCGAAGGCGTGGATATGCTGGATGGCACACCGCTGCTTGATATCAAGCCATATGTACCAGACTTCGATATAAGGCTCGATGTGCGCACCGGATGGTATGCAAAACGAAGTATTAAGTAGATATGAGGATGAATTGCTGGCTTGGTTGTATTTGGCTGGCTGCGCGGGTGTTGATATGCTCAGCCGCGTCACAGGTTCAGGCGGATGCCCCTGTCGTGCGCGCGGTGCTGTTCTACTCGCCAACCTGCCCGCACTGTCATCAGGTAATCACCGTAGACTTACTGCCTTTGCTTGATAAATATGGTGACCAGTTGCAGATTATTGGCGTGGATACGTCGTCACCTGGTGGGCAGGCTTTATTCCGATCGGCTGTCGAGCAATTTAACATCCCTCCAGAACGCCAGGCCGTACCCATGTTGATCATCGATGACATCCTTCTGCTTGGCTCGCTCGAAATTCCGGAGAAGTTTCCAGGATTAATAGAGGCGTATCTGGCCCAGGGCGGCGTGGACTGGCCGGATATACCCGGCCTGGCCGAAGCCTTGAATATTGCCCATGGGCAACTAACTTCCACATCTGAACCAATCGGCTCCCAGACCTCCGTAAAACCAACAGCGCTTCCCCCCTCCACGCCTGTCCTTGCAGGTGCGCCGGCTGGCGAAACCGTCGCACCTGAACCAACTCCCACTTCACTCCAATCCGGACTGATAATGACAGACAACACGCCCACCAGTTTGCGAGACCGGCTGGCGCACGATCCGGCCGGTAACGCCCTGGCAATCATTGTGTTGATCGGTATGCTGGTGTCCGTCGGGGGTGTTCTGGCCCTCCTTCTATCTCCGACAAATGCGATGAAAGCGGCTGCACCTCCTGCGGCTATACCAGTCCTATGCCTGATGGGTTTCGGTGTAGCCGGTTACCTTGCTTATGTGGAGACGGCCCAGGTGACTGCATTCTGCGGACCGGTGGGAGACTGCAATACCGTGCAGCAGAGCGAGTACGCCCGCCTGTTTGGCGTTCTTCCCATCGGAGTGCTTGGATTGGCAGGCTACCTCGCCATCCTGCTCGCATGGTTGGCTGGCCGATTCGGCACCGGGCGAATTGCACGCCTGGCCTCCCTGGCTCTAATTGGGATGACCCTTTTTGGTGCATTGTTTTCTATTTATCTCACCTTCCTGGAACTCTTCGTGATCGGTGCGATCTGCGCCTGGTGCCTGAGCTCGGCGGTGATTATGACCGTTTTAATGTGGCTGTCGACCACCTCTGGAAAACTTGCCCTAACATACATGCGACATGGAGAGACCCATGTTTACACGAGAAGCCGTATTGGACGCTCTATCAAAAGTGAATGATCCAGAACTGCACCGCAGCCTGAGCGATTTAAAAATGGTGCGCGCTGTGCATGTGCACGATGGCAGGGTGGAGGTCACCATTGCCCTGACTGTCCCAAATTGCCCAATGAAAGACCGGATTGTGGCGGACGTTCAAACCGCGATCCATGCGCTTCCGCAGGTTGAAGATGTCAAGGTCAATTTGACTACCATGACCGCCGAGGAGCGAAAAAGCGTCTTCGGGGAACCGACCGAGGGGATGGCAGCAAAATACAACCGTGTGAAACGGCTTGTCGCCGTGATGAGCGGCAAGGGCGGGGTAGGGAAATCCTTGGTGACCGGATTGCTGGCAACTGCCCTGGTCCATGAAGGCTCTCAGGTGGGAGTATTGGACGCTGATATCACGGGTCCCAGCATACCCAAGCTCTTTGGACTGTGTGGTCCGATCAATGCCGGTCCGGTCGGTCTGCTGCCACTGCGCAGCGAGGCCGGCGTCAAAATCATGTCCTTCAATCTATTGTTAGAAACCGACGATCAGCCGGTCGTCTGGCGCGGGCCGTTGATCGGCAGGGCGATCACACAGCTCTGGAACGATGTCTTGTGGGGCGACCTGGACTATCTACTGGTGGACTTACCTCCCGGCACAGCAGACGCTTCACTGACTACCCTGCAATCTCTACCGGTCAACGGGATTGTTATGGTGACCACCCCACAAAGCCTGTCCGCCATGATCGTGCGCAAAGCTGTCCACATGGCGCAGATCGTGGGAGTTCCTATTGTTGGTGTGGTCGAAAACATGGCCTACTTTACATGTCCGGATACTGGGAAACGGCATCTGATCTTCGGCCCGAGCCACGCTGATGAAGTTGCGGAACTGGCCAATGCCCCAGTGTTGTCTCGGCTGCCGATCAATCCGTTTATAGCTGCGCTTTGTGACGAGGGTAAAGTGGAGTCGGTAACGCTGCCTGAGGTTGCATCGATGATAAATACATTTATCGAAGCTGTACCGAGCATGCCGGCCCCGCTTAATCTGGATCGAGTTAGTTAAGGCATTCGATGAAGTAGCAATAATCAATGAACTACGTCTACGGGCCTGTTCCTTCACGTCGGTTGGGACAATCCTTAGGGATTGACCCCATTCCGTTAAAGACCTGCAATTGGAACTGCGTCTACTGCCAATTGGGCCGCACGGTGCCCATGACAAACACGCGGCTGGAATACTATCCACGTCAGGAGATCTTGTCGGAAGTTGAGCAGGCGATAGATTTGCATAAGCCTGGTGAGATGGATTGGATCACTTTTGTTGGTTCCGGTGAACCGACCTTACACGTGGGTATTGGATGGTTGATACGGCGTGTCAAGGAGACCACCGATATCCCTGTGGCGGTCATCACTAACGGATCCCTGCTTTATCTGCCAGAAGTGCGTCAGGATTTATCGGCTGCCGATGCAGTTATGCCCAGTCTTGATGCCGGAAATCCCCTCCTCTACCGCCGGCTCAATCGGCCCTGGCCCAGGTTGACATTTGACCGCTTGGTCGGTGGGTTAAAATCTTTTCGGAAGGAATTCCGGGGGAAACTATGGATAGAAGTGATGCTGGTTAAAGGCTTCAACGATACTGAAGAAGCTTTACAGGAGATTGCGGCTGCCCTCTCCCAGGTCGAACCTGATCAGGTGCACATCAACCTGCCAAGCCGCCCGCCGGCTGAACCTTGGGTGCTTCCTGTAGATGAAGAGGGACTGATGCGGGCAGCGAGGATCCTGGGGGAAGTCTCCATCATAGTGCATGCATCCGATGGATTATTCGATCTTTCGGGTCAGGATAGCATCGCAGAGGCTATTTTGAGCATTATCACCCGCCATCCAATTCGAGAAGAAGAACTAGAGCAGGCGCTGGAAGGGTGGATACCAGAACGGGTGAGAGAGTTAATGGCTCAATTAAAAGCTTCCAGCCTGGCACAGGTCGTTGAACGTTACGGGCACCGTTACTGGGTCTCCGCAGGTGCCCGATTCCCCGAGCGCCGCGACGTTGAATGAAATCAACGGGGTGCTCTATGGTACACACACCGCAACAATACCAAACCGGTGAGAGTAAAGCGTTGAAATCGCTGAGTGAGTTACCTGCGGGGAGTATCGGCTTTGTTCGCCAGATGCGCGGTGGTCGAGAGTTTAACAGTCGAATGGTGTCGCTGGGTTTCACCGTGGGTGTTGAAGTGGTGGTGATCCAGAATTATGGCCGCGGCCCAATGACTGTTGAGGTGCGCGATACTCGCGTGGCATTGGGGCGCGGTGAAGCCATAAAGATTTTGGTGGAAGCCCTGTGAACGTAGCAGAAGCAACCATAACCATCGCGTTGGCAGGGCAACCTAATGTGGGTAAATCCACCGTATTTAACATGTTGACTGGCCTAACACAGCATGTAGGCAATTGGCCAGGAAAGACGGTTGAAAAAAAACTGGGTTTTTCAACCATAATCGACTTAAGGTTTGCCTAGTGGATTTACCGGGCACTTACAGTCTGACTGCAAATTCCGAAGAGGAACGCATTGCCCGGGACTTCATTCTTTATGAGAGGCCGAATGTTGTTGTAGTGGTTGTCAATGCTGCTACGTTAGAACGCAACCTGTTCTTGTTGGCCGAATTACTTGCCTTGCCTGCACCGGTCGTAATCGGTTTGAATATGATTGACGTAGCCGCTCAACGAGGGATACAAGTGGAAGCGCATGTCCTCGCATCGGCTCTTGGAGCTCCGGTTGTGCCTGTCGTGGCTTCTAAGAATCAAGGGTTGCGTGAATTAATGGAAGTTGCTATTCAAATGGCATTGAATCCAACAGATTTTACGCCGAATCGACCGGAAATCCGACCCGAACATCGCCCGGTTTTAGATGCGATACGTTCCCTCATTACTGGTAAAGTACCACAACCCTTTACGGAAGATTGGGTGGCGTTAAAACTACTTGAAGGGGACGCCGAAGTCACAGAGCTCGTCTGCAAAGCAGCCCCAGATGATTGGGAACGCATTCACATCCTTCTGTCGCAGCACGAAGATGCTTATCTGGATATCGCTGGGGGGCGTTATGAATGGATCGCCCGCATGGTGCGTGCTGCCGTTGTCCGGCCACGTGTTGGAGCAGTCACCCTGACTGACCGGTTTGACAAGATCGCTACCCACCCGCTTTGGGGACTGGTACTACTCCTTGGGATGTTTGGGCTGGTTTTTTGGCTGACTTATACCCTGACCATGCCGCTGGTACACTGGCTGGAGGCGGCGCTCATCGAAACATTGGCCGGAGGTGCCCGCGCCCGACTGGCCGTCTCCCCGCCATGGCTCTCTGGCCTGTTGGTGGATGGTTTGATCCGCGGCGTGGGGACGGTGCTTACATTCCTGCCAATTTTGGTAATATTTTTCGCCGGCTTGGGTCTGCTGGAGGACGTGGGCTACCTGGCGCGTGCGGCTTACATGATGGATCGTTTTATGCACTGGATGGGTCTTCACGGCCGCTCATTTATGCCGCTTTTTTTGGGTTTTGGCTGTAATGTTCCGGCTGTGTTGGGTGCGCGCATCATGGAAGATCGCCGCACGCGGCTGCTGACCATCCTGCTGTCACCGCTGGTACCGTGTACAGGGCGCCTGGCCGTGGTCACATTCATGGCACCTGTTTTTTTTGGAGGTACATCGGCGCTTGTGACGTGGGGACTGGTTATCGTCAGCATCGGCGTCCTGGGGCTTACAGGTATTCTGATCAATCGGCTGGTATTCAAACACGCTCACTCAGCTTTCATTATGGAGATACCTATTTATCACCTGCCTAACGCCCGAATGATTGGCCTGTTTGTCTGGCACAATACGCTGGCTTTCGTTAGAAAGGCTGGTGTGGTCATCGTGGTAATTTCGGCCATTGTCTGGGGACTCTCGGCGCTACCTGCCGGTGATGTGGAAAACAGCTTGCTAGCTGAGATTGGACTTTGGTTGAAACCGATCGGCCATTGTATGGGGCTGGACGATTGGCGGTTGATTGTGGCTTTGTTGACCAGTTTTGTTGCGAAGGAAAACACGATTGCCACACTGGGTATCTTATACGGAGCAGAGGATGAAGCTGCCAGGCTGACGGAAAGGCTGGCAGCAACCCTGTCACCGGCTGCAGGGCTGGCTTTTCTGGTTGTACAAATGTTGTTCATCCCATGCGCGGCGACTTTAGCCGTTATCAGACAGGAAACCGGATCGTGGAAGTGGACGGCCTTCAACGTGGGTCTATTGCTGGCGATCTCGCTCTGTGCGGGTGTGGCCGTTTATCAGGGGGCAAGGTGGTTCGGTTGGGGAATGTGAAATATCGAGCATTTGTCTCGTTCGTTCACCACGCAGCGTGAAGGGCAACTTCCCCTCGGCGATCCTGGTACGCATGACCCGGGGGGGGGTGGGTATTTAGTTTCTGATCTGAATAACTCTCAACCAAGGCCGGCAAGCAATTATGCCTGCTGGCCAATCCGGTAAATGGCGCTTTACACCGCAGAGATCGCTCCTATAATTCAGAAGAATTTTTCATTGTACCGGTTGTTACCTCACGTGGAAACCGACGATGGCGCGATTAGAGCAGGAACCTGAGGTGAATACCCCGACGAAGTCGACTGCTGCGCGCTATATCCCGGCCCTCAGATATGCCGGGCTGACTCCCTTGTATGACCCGGTGCTGCGTTGGTTGATGAAGGAAGGTCGCTTTAAAGGCGACCTGATCCGCCAGGCGGGCATCCGGCCTGGGCAGAAGGTGCTCGACCTGGGCTGCGGGACAGCCACGTTGACGATCCAAATCAAGCAGGCTTACCCTGAGGCAGAGGTGATCGGCCTGGACGGCGATCCAAGGGTGCTCGAAATCGCCCGCGCTAAGGCGGCCAGAGCCGGGGTCAGTATCACCCTGGATGAGGGCCTGTCTTCTAATATGCCATACGCCGATGCGTCGATAGACCGGGTGGTCTCCAGTCTGTTGTTTCATCATCTGAGCACCGAAAACAAGCTCGCCACCATGGCCGAAGCCCACCGTGTCTTGCGACCAGGTGGGGAGATGCACGTTGCCGATTTTGGCCGGCAGCGTGGATTGTGGTCGCGATTGATTTCCACGATCACGGCGCGGCTGGAACAGGCAGGCGATAATTACGCCGGCCAGCTCCCAACGTTTCTCCACCAGGCAGGCTTCGAACACGCCAGAGAGACCAGGCATTATCCAACCTTTTTCGGTACCTTATATTTACTCGAGGCATACAAGACCTTCTCATGACCAGGACAGGCAAAGCCAGGAAAAAAAGATTCGAGACGACCCGGCGGGAATGGCCGCTGGTGGTCTATGTCTGGATCATCGGGTTGGGGGTGGCCAGCTACACGGTAGCCAGGGTGACGCTCGACGGCCAACCGCACCCGCTTCACTGGATTGCGGGGCTGCTCGGCGGGTTAGCTGGCTGCCTGATCGGCTGGCTGTGGTACCGCTGGCGGGGCGACATCGTCTGAAGCGCCCCCTCCGGGAAAGTCAGGCCGCCAGACGCAGGCCGCGCAGCAACTGGGCGTTGATAGCGACGATCACCGTGCTCAGCGACATGAACAGGGCGCCCAGGGCCGGGGAGAGCAGGATGCCGATCGGCGCCAGGATGCCGGCCGCCAGGGGCAGCGCCACCACGTTGTAACCGGTGGCCCACACCAGATTCTGGATCATCTTGCGGTAGCTGGCCCGGCTCAATAGGATGATCTTCACCACGTCTAACGGATTGTTCTTGACCAGGACGATGCCGGCCGATTCGACCGCCACGTCGGTGCCGCTGCCGATGGCGATGCCGATGTCGGCACGCGTCAGGGCAGGGGCGTCGTTCACCCCATCGCCCACCATGGCGACACGCTTGCCCTGCCTTTGCAGCTCGGACACCTTGCGGTCCTTGTGCTCTGGCAGCACTTCGGCGAAGTAGGTATCAATGCCCAGCTCCTCGGCCACGGCTTTCGCCACGGCCTGGCTGTCGCCGGTCAGCATGGCCACTTCGATGCCCAGGGTGTGCAGCCGCTCGATGGCCGGCCTGCTCTCCGGCCGGATTACGTCGGCCAGCGCAAACGAGGCCACCACCTGCTTGTCTTGTGCCAGATGCACGACAGTCTGCCCCTTTGCGCTGGCTTCCTGATCGAAGCGCGCAAGCTCCGCTGGAAGTTGTGTGGCGAGCATCTCCAGCAGGCGCGGGCCGCCAATATAAACTGCGGCGCTGTCGCGGCGGGCGCGCACCCCGCGGCCCTTGATGGCCTCGAACTCTGAGACCTGGGGGAGCAGCAGGCGGCGTTCCTCGGCGGTGCGGCGGATGCCGCGGGCGATGGTGTGTTCGGAATCGCCTTCAATGGCGGCCGCCAGGGCCAGGGCCGCCTCCGCTTCCCAGCCCTCCGCAGTGGCGATTCCGACCACGCCGAATTCGCCGCGCGTCAGGGTACCGGTCTTGTCGAAGACTACTGTGTCGACCAGGCGAGCTTCTTCCAGGGCCAGCCGGTCGCGCACCAGGATGCCGTTGTTGGCCCCCAGCGAGGTGGTGATGGCCACCACCAGCGGAATCGCCAGGCCGAGGGCATGCGGGCAGGCGATCACCAACACCGTGGCCACCCTGGCGATAACGTCTACGTTGAATCCGGTCGCCAGGATCCAGGCGAGCGCCGTGATGGCTGCCACTGCCAGGGCAACGTAGAACAGCCAGCCGGCGGCCTTATCGGCCAGCAGCTGGGTCCGCGACTTGCTCATCTGGGCCTCGCGCACCAGGCGCATGATGCCCGCCAGGGCAGTCTGCTCGCCGGTGGCGGTCACCTTCACCCGCAGGCTGCCATCGCCGTTGATCGTCCCGGCAATCACCCGTGCGCCTGGCCCTTTGTCCACTGGCCGGGATTCGCCCGTGATCATGGCCTCGTTCACCTCCGACTCGCCCTGTTCCACCTCGCCGTCGGCCGGGATGCTGGCGCCGGGCCGCACCAGGACCCGGTCGTCCAGGCGCAGCCTGCTCACCGGGATGGTTTCCGTGCTGCCGTCCGGGAGCAGGCGCTCGGCGGTGTCGGGCATCAGCCTGGCGAGCTCATTGAGCGCGCCGGAGGCCTGGCGCACGCTGCGTAACTCCAGCCAGTGCCCCAGCAGCATGATGTCGATCAGCGTGACCAGCTCCCAAAAGAAGGTCTCCCCCGCCGGGACCAGCATGGCCCCCAGGCTGTAGACGAAGGCCACGCTGATCGCCAAAGAGATCAGGGTCATCATGCCGGGCTGGCGATTGCGCAGCTCCGGCATAGCCATGCTCAGGAATGGTATTCCGCCATAGAAAAAGACCAGGGTGGCGAAGATTGGGGTGACCCATTGGGCCTCTGGGAAGACAGACATACCGAAGCCGAACCAGGCCTGGATGGAAGGGCTGTACAGCAGCACCGGAATGGAAATGACCAGGCAGGCCCAAAAGCGCCGACGGAACATCTCTTCGTGCCCGGTATGGTCGACGTGGGCGGCATGTTCTTGGCCCGTGCCTTCCTCTGCGTAGTGGACCATCTCGGCATGGTGCGCGTGGCCTGGGGGGTGAATTGACTCGGGAGGGGCAGTCTCGTGCAGGTGGGCGTGACCGGCGGCATGCTCATGTTCGCCTGAAGTATGGGCCGGCTCTGCAGGCTTGGGTGGATCTACGTCAGATTGACTGTGCCCAGATCGATCACCGTCCATCGGATGATTACCTCGAAAATAATTTGATCAAACCTATCTAATTATAAATGAATATCGCTCGATCAATCAGCCTGGGCAAATGCGCCGCCCTCGACCAGCCCCAGGGCCCGGAGCAAATCGGCTTTACGCAGGATGACGGCGACGTAGCGCTCCCCCGAGCCGATGGAGACTTCATCTTGCTGCAGCACGCTCCGGTCCACCAGGATGCGCACCGGGTTTAGCAAGCCAAAGGGCGAGACGGCGCCCGGCTCGTAGCCGGTGACGGCGCGCACTTCGCTCTCACTTGCCATGCTCAGGCGCGATTGGCCCAGGTAGCGGCGCAGGGCAAGCCAGGAGACTTGCTGCCTTCCGGCGATGAGCACCATGGCGAAATTGCCCTCTCCCAGGCGAAAGAGGATGCTGCGCACCACCTGCTCCGGTTGCTGGCCGCGCTCGCGGGCAGCCTGCTCCAGCGAGGACACCGCTTTCGGGTGGCGGAATAGCCGATAGGGGACGTGCAGAGCGTCTAGGGCGCGGGTGACGGGCGTCCCAGCGGGCGTGGAGTGGTCTAGCGCCGCCTCCGCCATGATCGCCAATGTTACGCCAAAGTCTGCCTGACGGTAAGGGTCTCGACCATCACCAGGGACACGACCAGCCCCGATAGCAGCATGAGAATAGGAACGGATTCTCCCCTGTCCAGCAATACCGGCGGCTTGCAGTCATCCCAGATGAAGACCCGTTCACGGCAGGCGTCTTCCCACACGATTTTTCAGGCCTTTTGACCGATCAGGAACCAGGTCTCCATCGAGCCCTTGCCCTTGATGGCAAGCTTCCCGCGCGGCTTGCACACGAATTCGTCCTTGATCAACTCATAAGTGGCATGGGTGATCTGGATCTTACCTGGCTCGCCCTGGCTTTCCATGCGGCTGGCTGTGTTCACCGTGTCCCCCCAGACATCGTAGCTGAATTTCTTGTGCCCGATGACCCCCGCAATGACCGGCCCGGAATTGATGCCGATGCGGAAGCTGAGCCGTTCTCCATGTATCGGGACAAGCCGGGCCAGGTAGACGTTCATTTCCAGGGCCAGGCGGGCCAACACCCTGGCGTGGTCTGGTCGCCTCTTCGGGAGACCGGCGGCGACCATGTAGTTATCGCCGATGGTGCGGATCTTCTCCACGCCATATTTGTCTACCAGGGAGTCGAAGTGTGAATAGATCTCATTGAGCAGTTCCACCATTTTCACCGGGGGCAGCCGGGCAGAGAGCGGGGTGAAGCCCACCAGGTCGGCGAACAGGATGCTGGCGGAGGAGAAGTGGTCGGCAATGATGCGTTCGCCTCCCTTCAGACGGGCCGCCACCTGGCCTGGCAGCACGTTGAGCAGCAGGCTCTCGGATTTTACCTGCTCGAGGTGCAGCAAACCGAGGATCTGATTTTTTTGGCCAATGAAGTAGCTGACCAGGATAAATGCGATGGTGGATACCGCCCCGATGTTGAGCACGAAGAATACGGTTATGGTTCCCAGGTTTAAGTTATTCACCAGGCGGACGTGGGGCTGCAGGAAGCCGCTCGTCGCCAGCATGGCAAGGTAGGCTCCCAGCCAGAGTGGAGCGCGGCGCGGTACATCGAACAGCAGTGCCCCGAAGGGGGAGATCAGCGACCACATGATGACCGCGCTGGAATTTATAAATCCTCCCAGGGCGATCATCAAGATGCCAGGCAGGAGCAATATCAGGATAAGCTGGCTGGTGCGGAAAAACAGGTAGCGGCGAGTGAAAGCAAACAGGGAGACGCTAAGAAGCGAGACGAGTGCGTAGGAGAGCGGGATGTAGCCCGCCAGGGGTTCCCCGAGGGCGATATAAGCCAGCCCCCACAAGGCGCCTGCCAGGATGAACATCAGGCTGCCGCGCACCAGCAGGGCTTTTTGCAGCCGTGTATCTGCATCGTCTCCTGGGTCGGCACCGATACGGGCCAGAAGATCTGTCACCGATTGAAAATCGAGGGAGAGCATGGAATATCTCCGGCTGGGTTTATGTTCGGATTGTTGCCAGCCTTTGGAAACGAACGATTATGTTGCGTCTAGCCGAACAACCCTTACGTTGATCGGCTGGCTGCGGCCTTTCAACATGAGCTGGCGCTGTTCAAGGCCATCTGGGGTCATCCCCGAGGCCTGCACGGCATCTTCGCTCACCAGGATTTCACCTGCGCCAGCCTGCGAGGACAGTCGGGCGGCGATGTTGACCGCATCACCCAGCGCGGTGACGTCGGCCACTCCACTTTCCGAGCCCACCGCACCGACAAAGGCCCGCCCGGTGTGCACCCCCACCCCCACCGGCACCCATGGCCCGCCGGCGTCCCGATGCCCGGTCGCCTCCAGCAGTTTTCTGGCTGCCTGCAGGGCTGCCCGGGCGTGCCTGGGGCCGGTAAAGCCAGGAAAGAAGAATCCGGTCACCTGGTCCCCCACCAGCTTGTCGATCAGCGCATCGGCCTGGATGAGCACATCGGTAGCCACGGCGTAAAAGCGGCTGATCAACCGGCTGAATTCGGTCATGTTCATCTGCTCTGCTAGGGTTGTGGAACCGCGCACGTCGGCAAACAGCATGGATAGTTCGACCTCTGCCCCACCCAGGTGCTGCCGGGCGAAATCGTCGCAGTTGTTGCAGTAGCGCGGGTTGAGATTGGACGGTTGTATCCCGATCATCCGCATGAGCGAGCCGCCTAGTCCCTGGAATGGTGCATTGCACCACTTGCAGCGCGGGTCAGATGGCAGCAGGCGGTACAGCCGGCGATGGCGGGTCAGGGCGGGATGCGTTCCTTCCAGGTACATGCGCCATTGTTCTCTGATCTCGTCCTGTTTGTCCATGTGCTACTCCGATCAAACCCAATTGTCTTGTCCACCCATATGCTTCCACCACCAGCCGCTGGAACACCCCGGCGGCTTAACAGGGCGAACCATCGATTTCCCGTGTTTCGCCTTTCCTTACTTACCAAATAATACTAACTATCTCTATTATAGTGTAATCCAAACCGGCGTTAAATACAACCTCAAAAGCGACTATAATTGTGTGAAATCCACATATATGACGGAAACATGGATGGAGCATCATTTCAAGGCCGCGTCGCCATTGTGACCGGCGCTTCAAGCGGGATTGGTCGGGCAACCGCCCTGGCGCTGGCCGATCACGGCGCATGTGTCGCCCTGGCTGCCCGCCGGACCTCTGCATTAGAGGAATTGGCTGCTCAGATCGTCTCCAAGGGCCGGGAGGCGCTGGTAGTTACCACTGACGTTACCCGGCAAGACCAGGTGGAACGCTTGATGAGCCAGACCCTGGCGCGTTGGGGCCAGGTAGATATCCTGGTTGCCAACAGTGGTCAATACATCCGCTCTCCGGTTGCCAAAGTCAGCCCCTCAATACTGGAACAATCGATGGCGATTAATTTCTACGGCAATGTGTACCCCATTTTGCTGGTGTTACCCCACATGCTGGCCCGACAGAGCGGCCACATCGTGTTGGTGTCCACCATGGACGCCAAGAAGGGTCTGCCGCTGGACGCGCCCTACGTGGCGGCAAAGGCTGCTATGAGCGGTTTTTGCGAAGTCCTACGCCAGGAGCTGCGCGGAAGCGGCATTTTCGTGACCACGGTGTTCCCCGCGCGGGTAGATACGCCCATGATTGATCATCTAAAAGTTCCCTGGATCTCCGCCAAGATACCGCCCGAGGCCGTGTCACGGGCGATTCTGCGCGGCATCCAGCGCAGGAAGGCGGAGATCATCTTGCCCCCCCGGGCGATCCTGCTGCACGCATTAAACTTCTTCTCACCCGGCCTGGCGGATTCGGCTGCCCGATTTTTTCACCTCCAGGGCTGGGAAAATTGATAGGAGCAGCCCTATGCACTCTACACTGACCCCCACCATTGGTCCTCGATTGGCCCATGCCTGGCTGCGCCGGGTCCGGCTGGCTTACGTGCCAGGCCAGACCACGCCCCTGTTGAAACAATTTGCACAGCAACTGCTTGACCATTTTACAGCCAACGGCCATGCCGTCCTAAGCGAACCGCAAGGCGACCTTGATATCCTGCTCACAACTGCTCCGTTTGGACAGCCATTAAACTGGCGGGAAGCCATGTTGTTCACCGCCCGTAAACGGTTCAGGCTGGAACACTCGCCAACCGTCTTCACTCTGGTGCATGTAACCCGCGATCGTTTCCAGCAGATGATCGACCATTTCGAACGCGCCCTGGCGAAAGACAGGCCGGACCCGGCAGATTACGACTTTCCCGGTCTGGCTACCAACGCCTATCAAACTTTATACGAGCAGGGACGGCGCGGTGGGCCTATCCTGGCCCTGGAAAGGCTGTTGCAATCCCAGACGATGAGCATTCGCATTATCCTGGTGGTGGGAGATGGGCAACCACTCGAGGCCTACACCTTTGACCTGGTCGGAGCACACCCGCGCAGCGACGCCTCGGACCCTACCGTCTTTTACGACGATTTAATGCTGCGCATCTTGACCGCGGTTTGCACCCGTGAGATTACCGCCCACGAAGTGGTTGAGCCTCCCATCACTGCGCCTGTGTGGGCCGGCCTCTCCACCCCTGCGGCCATGAAGGCGGCCGGACTGGAGCTGGGCAAGCGCCAGTTCTTCACCGAGATGGTGCGGGTGGCCAACCTGGTGAACGTGCCGGCGGTCCCAGAGGCTGTATCCAGCCAGTACAGCGAAGGATGCTTCGCCACCTGGGAGCCAGCCGTCGGCGGCCTGATCGCCACTGTCACAGGGAGCGCTCGCCCGGTTGTCAAGGACCGGCTGACCGACGACGAGCTGGCGGTCATCGTCGGGGTACGGGCCGACGGGCTGGGGGCGCGCGTCCGCCACGTGGACGGCAAACGCAACGATCCCCCGTCTTCAGAAGCGGTCGAATTGATGGAGATGGACAGCCTGCTGCCGCGCATTCGGCTTGGGCAGGGCTGGGAGGTGCAGGCAGAGGTGCCCGTAGCACGCTCCAAGCTGCACGGGCATCGCGGGGTGCGCTCGTTTGATGCCGCGCGCGTGGAGCATGTCCCCCTGGATACAGCCTACTATTATTACCCGGTCTCCTGTTCCACCGAGGCCCAGGCGATGGCCATCAAGGCTGCATTCTCCCGCTCTGCAGCCCTCAATCATCCTGCAGATCCCCGCCAGGTGGTCTTTACCGTATTACCGGGCCATGGGGTGGTGATTGTCGAGAAGTGGGTGCCTGGAAAGGCTCCCTTCCAGGTGATGTGGGAATACATGGATGCCGCATGGCTGGAGATCGAGAACCGCATCCCCCAGGGACCGCTGCAATATCAGGCGGACGTCGCCGGACGGATGGTGTTACAGCATTTCTGAGGCCGGACGCTTATCCTGGCTGAAGCGCAGGATGATCACCGCACTGATGATCAGCGCGCTGCCCAACATTTGCGGTCCGCTGAAGCGCTCCCCGAGCAGTGCGTATGCCAGGATTGCCGTGATTACGGGTTCCAGGGTAGCGATCAGATTCGCCACGCTCACCGGCAGGTATGCCAGGCTGGCGGTGTAGAGACCAAATCCCCCAATCGTTGGCACGAGCGCCAGGACGACCAGGATCCCCCAGCCTGCCCAAGAATTGCCCAGCCAGAACAGGCCGGGTGCCTGCTCCATGCCAGGCCACCAGGCCACCACCAGGTTTGCAACCAACAGGAAGAGAGCGCCAAATCCGAACGTATAGAGCAAGGTCGACCAGGAATCCAGCCCTTGCCTGGAGGCCGCCTTCCCCATCAGGCTGTAGGTGGCAAAACCAATTCCTGAAAGCAGGCCTAAGGCGATTCCAAAGGCATTGACCTGCCAGGCAAGCGGGTCGTAAGCCCCCGAGACAAGCACACAACCCAGGAGGCTGAGCGTCACGGCAGCCACCTTCGCCAGGTCCACTCGCTCCGAGAAGAGCCGCCACCCCAGCAACACGGTGTAGGCGAGTGAGCTGTAGGCCAGTACCGTCGATACGGCTGCGCCGTTCAATCCCACCGAGGCGGTCCACAAGGCGTTGAATAAGGAAAAAGTCAAACCAAACAAGGCCAGGAAGGCCAGGCGTGCCCGCGGCGCCCATAGGCGGCCTGGCGAGGCCAGGACAAAGAACGTCGCCAGGCCCAACGCCACGAATGCATCGCGCCAGAAGGCCAGGACCAGGGCGGGCATGCGGTAGGTCTGTATCAGGTAGCCGATGAAGATGCCGGTGAACGCCCAAAAGAAGGTGGCAATCACACAGATCAAATAGCCGTGTGTGAGGCTTGCGGCGGTTTTCGTTTTGGGGGCAGCCAGGTCCACAACAGGTCTATCTTATCACTCTATACCCTGCCAAAGTAGTCAAACAACTGTTCTCCCCCCCATCCCCTAGAAGTTGGTCAACAGGCTTGCCGGTCGGCGCCCTTCCTCAGGCATACGGCTGCTGGCATAGATGGCAGATGATCTCGGTCTTCAGGAGCACCGATCGTTTGAGCTGTATCACCCGCGGTGGAACGCAGCGGCAACTGGCGGTCACGCATGGGTCTTCGGTTTCTGACCTGGCCATCAGGCCGTCCACCAACAGGATGGCCTGGACCAGGCCGCTGCTTTTATGGATGGCCTGCTCGAGAGATGCCAATACAGTTCCCCATTTTTGGATCGCCTCGGGCGCGAGCAGCCAGCAGGTGCGCTGGGTCTTGCTGCCACGCAACGAGGTCAGGCCGAAGGCACGCGCTGGCTTGGTATACCAGGGCGAAAAACGCCCGATGCACTCCATCACCTCCAGGAGCATGTTTACCAGCACGACCTGCGCTGCCTGGGACGGACTGCTTAGATCGGCGCCGGAGAACAGGCCTGGCAGACTTGGGAGATCGGCTGTGGCATCGTAAGCCTGGCAGATCTTATCCCAGGCATGCTCCAGGCATGCGTTGAGCATTTCGACGGGGTCGTGGCATTTGTCCAAGGAATTTGCTGGAACCATCTCGCACCTCCCCAATACGAAACCGATCGTGAATTGTGATCGTGCTTGCCCACCCGGCGCTTCCCCTGAGCGACGAAAATCCATCACCCCTGTTAGGGTGTGGTCAGCAAATCCTTGCTGCGCAGCAGCGGGCGGGGGTCCACCAGGTTCTTGTGCAGGCTGGCGGCCTTCTCGGGCAGGGAGAATGCCAGCGCCATCAACTGGGTGAAGTAAAGCACCGGCGTCTCCTCAGGGAGTTTCATCTGAAACTGGCGTGCGTCCAGGTTGGTATGGCACAGAGGACAGGCCACTGCGATCACCTCGGCCCCTGCCCGGCGAGCCTCGTTTATCAGGCGGCTGCTCAGCTTGAGCACGATATCGGGCCGGGTGAGTGAATGGGCTGCGCCGCAGCAGGTGGTCTTGTAGGACCAGTCCAACACATCGGCGCCCAGGGCAGTCAGCAGGCTTTCCATTTCGGTCGGGTTTTCGGGGTGCCCGGAGCCGGTGATGCGTGGCGGGCGGGTGAGCAGGCAACCGTAATAGCACACCACCCGCAGCCCATTGAGCGGCTTCTTCACTTTCTGGACTACCCCGGCTACCCCCACGTGGTCCAGGATGGCTTCGACCAGCGTGCTCACCCGAACGGAATCCTGGTACTGGTATCCGAGCGCCTCGCCCAGATGCCGGCGATGGCGGTCGTCTTGGCGAAATTCATATTGGGCGGTCTTGTGGCGGTTGAAGCAGGCTGCACACGGCATGGTCACTTCCCGGAAGCCGCTCTGTTCAAACAGGACCAGGTTTTCGATCGGCAGCCGGATGGCTGCTTCGGGATCGGACCGATGGGCAGCGGAACTGCCGCAGCACTTCCATCCTGGTGGCTCGATCAAATCCAACCCCAGCGCCTGACAGACTGCCTGCGCGGAATCGTTAAATTCTCTGGCGGTGGAGTGCAGTGAGCAGCCCGGGTAATAGGCGACGGCGTTGGCTGCGCCCGGGATGGGCTTTGCCTTGCGCGACGGGCGAGTGGGGTTGGGCAAGAAGGGCAGCTTGTTCTTTTGCAGCATCTTCATCCCCAGGTCCAGGTCGCCAAGCAGGTTGAAGGTGCGCAGCTTCATCTCGGCCATCAAGCCCAGCTCATAGGCGCGGCCCCACAGCCGGACTTCGCGCATGAAGGCCTGGTTGAACACGTCGACTTCCGGTATCGGCGGCTTGACGCCAACCCTAAGGGCTTCCTGGGCCAGGAATTCCATGATGGCAGTGACATCGAGGCCTTGGGGACAGCGCGTGCTGCAGGTCTGGCAGCAAGCACACAGCCAGGGAGTCTGGGCGTGCAGGGCGATTTCGGCCTGGCCCAACTGCAGGGCACGCAGGATCTGGTTGGGCTGCCAATCGAAGAACTCTGCCACCGGGCAGCCGCTGGTGCACTTGACGCATTGATAGCACAGGAATACGTTTTGGCCTAACTCGTCCTGGATGCGTTGAGCAAGGTCGTTGCTAAGCTTGATGGGGGCTTGGGTGTGGGTCTCGTCCATTATGCCGACTCCTGGACTGCCGGGCGGGGGAACAACCCGGCCCCTTCCACGATGGGCCGCACGGCCTCCTCCCATTCGATCGCCATGATGTGAACGCCGGCCACGCCTTTGATCTGTTGCAGGCCTTTGATCAGCTCAATGCAGATCTGGATGCCGGTCTCCTTCCAGGCCTCGGTGCGCGCCTTCTTATCTTCCTTGGTCAATTCATCCTTGGACTTGCCGGCCCAGGGGGCGCCGGCGGATTCCATCCGTTCGATCAATGCGTCGGGCACCAGGATTCCAGGCACCTGGGTTTTCATGTAGCGGGCCATCGCCGGGCTTTTGAGGGGTCCTACTCCGGCCAGGATGTAGGTTTGCTTGTGCAGGCCCAGCTCGCGCACATTTTCCATGAAATTCTCGAATGCCGGCAGATCGTACACCAGTTGGGTCTGGATGAAATTGGCCCCCGCCTTTACTTTTTTAGCCAGCCGGTAGGGGCGGAACTCGACCGGCGCCGCGAATGGCGCCGCGGCTGCCCCAACGAAGAAGCGCGGTTCCTGGCCTTTGAAGTTCTCACCGCACTGGAAGACGCCGCTATCGCGCATCTCCGTCACCATCTGCACCAATTGAATCGAGTCCATGTCGAAGACGTTTTTCGCACCGGGATGATTACCGAAGGTCTGGTGGTCCCCGGTCAGGCAGAGCAGGTTGCGCAGGCCGAGTGCGTAGGCGCCCAACAAATCGCTCTGGATCGCCAGCCGGTTGCGGTCGCGGCAGGTCATCTGGATGACCGGCTCCAGGCCTTCCTGCACCAGGATGGCCCCCGCAGCGATGCTGGACATGCGCACGATGGCGGTCTGATTGTCGGTGATGTTGACGGCGTCGCAATAGCCGCGCAGCAGGGCAGCCTTCTTATGGATCACCTCGCCATCGGCGCTCTGCGGAGGCCCCAACTCTGCGGTGACGGCGAAGTGCCCTGCCCGCAGCACGCGCTCGAGATTCGACCCCACCAGGTACCCGTTACCACTCATTTGGGCGCTCATGGTCTATTCCTCCTCCTGTGTCAGTCGCAGGTCCGGGCGCACGATCTTGCGCGGCCCTCCATCGCGTGCCGTTCGCCAATTCTTGGGCGGCTGGATCTCCAGCAAGGTGTCCAGCTTTTTGAGGCTGCTCAACCGGTCGTAGATTAATTGCCAGGCGCAGGGGACCTCGGGGTTGATCTCGCAGTGCCCTCCTTCCGACCCCCCGCATGGCCCATTCAGCAAGGACTTGGAGCAGCGGGCGATCGGGCAGATGCCGCCGGTGAGCCCCAGGATGCAGTCTCCGCAGGCTGCGCAGCGCTCCGCCCACACTCCCTGTTCCAAGGGTAAGCCCATGAAAGTCGTATTGAGGCCAGGCACCACCCAGGTCTTGGGGAAATGTTCGGCGATAGCCTGGACGCCCACCCCGCAACCCAGCGAGAGAACGGTGTCTACCTTCTGGAGCTGCTCGGCGATCTGATCCAGGTATTCCCATTCACATTGGCGTTGGACGGTGACATGGTGGATTTCGCGGGCGTTCCCGTCCAGTTTGGTTGCCATGCGCAGGGATGCGGCGGTTATGGCGGCTTCGCGCTCCCCACCTGCAAAACAAACCGTCACGCAGGTTCCGCAACCGACTACCAATACTTTTTGGGCATTGCCGATCAGAGTCTTGAGCTCTTGCAATGGTTTTTGTTCGGCGACGATCATTCGGCTACCCTCCATCTGAGATACAAACACTTTCGGTGACCGCAGGCCTGGCCTGCATTCGGGTTGCCCATCATTGTTGCTCCTGATCGCCTGGTCTGCCCGGGTCTTTCAAGGGGTTGGGCCCCAGGCGTGTGATGATCTCGTTCATCTCCTGGGCTGCAGCTACAAACTGGGAAGCCATTGCCGAAGACATCTGGTACATCTTCACCCTGTCCGGCTCCAGACCGATCTGGGTCAGGAGATCCCTAATGCGTTCGATCCGGCGCCTGGCGTTGACATTACCTTCCAGGTAATGGCAGTCGCCGGGCAGTCAACCGGCAACCATCACTCCATCGATGCCACTCTCCAGGGCCTGCAGCACCATCAACACGTCCAGCTTGCCGGTGCATGGCAGGAGCACGATCTTGATCTCCGGCGGGTATTGCATCCGCAGGCCACCCGCCAGGTCGGCTGCCGCATAGGCGCAGTGTTCGCAGCAGTACGACACGATCTGTAATCGCAGGCTTGCCACCTAACCTCCGATCACGCCAGCCTCGCTAACCGCCATGCGGCTCTGCTCTGCTTCGGCCAGTGCCCTGACCTTGGCCTCCATCTGGGCGTCGGTGTAATGCATCAACTGGATGGCCCTGGCAGGGCACTCCGCCGCGCACAGGCCACAGCCCTGGCATACTGCCGGCTCGATATAGGCCGCCCCCAGGATGCCGCCTGCTCCATGCAGGTCAACCCGGATTTGCGGGACATTAAATGGGCAGATGCGGACACAGGTCAGGCATCCGGTGCAGGATGTTTCGTCGACCACCGCGATTCGCCCGCCGGCTGGGAGCTGGTCGCGGCTCAAGAGGCGCGCCGCTCGGGCTGCCGCCGCCATTGCCTGGACCATGGCCTCGTCCAACAGCTTTGGATAGTGGGCCGCGCCAGCCATGAAGACTCCCTCGGTGGAAAAATCAACCGGGCGCAGCTTCACATGGGCTTCCATAAAGAATCCGTCGGCGTCTACCGGCACTTTGAAGACCATGGCTGTGGCGGCGGCGTCATCCTGTGGTATGACCGGCATGGCCAGCACCAGCAGGTCTGCTTCGATCGCCAGCTCCCGGCGCAAGGGCGGGTCCCAAACCAGAATTGTCAATGGACGTGTGTTGGTTTCCTGCTCCCCTCTCCTGGCGACCTTGGGCGGGTGATCGGCTTCGTAACGAACAAAGCGCACGCCCCTGGCGCGGGCCATGGTGTAAAGGTTTTCCTTAAATCCATAGGTGCGAATGTCCCTGTACAGCACAGTCACCTGGACGTCCGGGGATAGCTCCTTGATCGCCAGCGCATTTTTCAGGGCCACGCTGCAGCAAATGCGGCTGCAGTAGCGCTCGGCTGGGCCAACGCACAGGATCATGACCAGGGATTTTAGATCTTTAATTTTTGATTGCTGATCGCTGGCTGTCGACTGGCATCGACTCAACAGGGCTTCGAACTCTTGCTGGGTCAGGATGTGTGCATCGCTGCCATAGCCATATTCGGGGCCCTGGTATTCTCGGGCGCCGGTTGCCAGGACGGCAGCTCCATACGTAATTTCCAGCCGCTGCCCGTTGGCGTGCTCGATCAGGCTGCGGAAATTGCCCACGAACCCCTGGCTGGTGGTCACCCGGCTGGCAAGGTGCGTGGTAATTAGCGGGTGCGCCTGGACCTCTGCCACCAGCCGCTGCAGCAAGGCTTGCGGGTCGCCTCGTTCAAGGCCTTGATTGCGTAGCGGCATGGCGGTGTAGCTGTTACGCAACTGGCCGCCCAATTGAGCTGATTTTTCGACCAGGTGAACAGGGAAGCCCTGCGCAGCCAGGTGGAGCGCAGCCGTCATCCCCGCTGCGCCGCCGCCCACCACCAGGGCAGCCTGTTTGACCGCTACCTGCACCACGGGCCGGGCTTCGAGCAGCCGGGCGCGAGCCACCGCCATGCCGACCAGGTCCTTGGCTTTAACTGTGGCTGCTTCCCAGTCCTGGGAATGCACCCACGAACACTGGTTGCGGATGTTCGCCATCTCGAGCAGGTAGGGATTCAGGCCGGCGGCCCGGATGCTGTCCTGGAACAGGGGTGCGTGGGTCAGCGGGGAGCAACTGGCGACGACCACCCGGTTTAGGCGTTGCTCCTCTACCCGCCGGGTGATCAACTGGATCGAATCCTGGGAGCAGACGTACAGGCAGTGCTCGGCGTGCACCACCGAGGGCAGGCGGCTGGCGTAATCTGCTACCGCCAGGACATCCAGGAAGCCGGCAATGTTCGAACCGCAATGGCAGACGAATACGCCGGTGCGCGCTTCCTGGCCTGTGACGTCTCGCTCGGGGGGAAACTCGCGCCGGCGAGCCAGCCTGCCACGCGCTACAGACAGCAACCCTGCGCAGGCCGCGGCCGCCCCGCTGGCCTCAACCACCGATTCGGGGATGTCTTTCGGCTCGCGGAATGGTCCCACCGCGTAGATACCTGCCCGGCTGGTCTCCACCGGATTGAAGCGCGGCGTGTGGCAAAAGCCGTATTCGTCCAGCTCTACACCCAGCCGCCGGCCCAGCTCACGGGTCGATTCTGACATCTCCATGCCTACCGACAGCACCACCAGGTTGAATTCTTCGCGTTGCAGATCACCGCCCTCATCCTGATAAACCAAGCTCAAATTGTGGGTGAGTGGATCTTCGTGCAGCTCGCTGACCCGGCAGCGATGATAGAGCACCCCATAGCGGTCGTGGGCCTGCTCGAAGTAGCTCCAATAGCCCTTGGAAAAGGCGCGCAGGTCCATGAAGTAGACGTGCGCCTCCAGGCCGGGGTGGTGTTCCTTGGCGATCATGGCTTCCTTGGTGGCGTACATGCAGCACACCGCCGAGCAGTAGTCGTGGTTGCGGTCGCGTGAGCCGATGCATTGCAGGAAGGCGATCTTGCGAGGCGGCTCCTGATCGGATGGCCTCCGGATGTGTCCCAGGGTCGGCCCGGAGGCTGAAAGCAGGCGCTCGAACTGCAAGGCGGTAATCACGTTCGGAAAGCGCCCAAAGCCAAACTCCTCCGACAAGGCAGCCGGGTAGGCCTGGTAGCCCGGGGCCAGGATGATGGCGCCGACCTTCACCTGTTCCTGGCGGGCCAACATGTTGTGATCGATCGCCTCTACGCCACAGGCATAGACGCAGGCCAGGCACTCGGAGCATACCCCACACTGCAGGCAGCGCGCTGCCTCTGCCCGGGCCTGGTGTTCGGTCATCCCCAGCATGACCTCGCGGAAACTGGTGACCCGCTCGGCCATCGGCAGCAGGGCCGGTTCGACCCGCGGGCTGGGCTGGATCTGCCCGCGGGCCACCTGGGCGGCCAGTTCCTGGCGGGTGAACTTCGCCACCGGGGGAGCAGCCGGGGCATCCTGTTCGAGTGGCTGGCCCTGGAGGTAGCGGTGAATGGAATTTGCCACCCGGTGGCCCAAGGCGACGGCTTCGATAATATAACTGGCCCCGGTCTTACGACCGGCGACTACGAACAAGCCGGGCACCTCGCTGGCCAGGGTCTTTGGGTCGACCGGCAGATCATCGTAGCGCGCATCGAGGAAGTTCAAATCCGAGTATTGGCCAACCGTGCCGATCACGGTGTCCACCGCCAGGGTGAACTCGCTGCTCGGCACGGTCTTAGGCTTGCGCCGGCCGCGGGCATCCGTCACCATCCCCGGGGCTGTTTGGGCTAGCTCCACTCCTACGATGCGCCCGGCCTCGACCAGTAAGCGGGTGACCGTGGTGTGTTCCAGCAGACGGATGCCCTCGGCGTCCACCGCTGCCAGCTCCCATTGGTAGGCCGGGAGCTCGCCGCGCGGGCGGTCTAATACCAGGAATACTTCTTCGGCCCCCAACCGTCTGGCGACGGCGGCCGCGTCCAGGGCGGTGATGCCGCCTCCCACCACAGCGATCCGGTTGCCAATCGTGACCGGTTCACCCAGGTTGATCTTGCGCAAGAAGGTGGCCGCAGAGAGCACACCTGCGGCTGCTTCGCCCTCCAGGCCGAGGGAATGATCCCTGGCGGAGATGCCTGTGGCCAGACAGACTGCGTGGTAGCCCTGGTCGAGCAGCGTAAGCGGGTCTTTGACCGGAGAGTTGGTCTTGAGTATCACCCCCAATGCCAGGATTTCGTCGATGTCCTGCTGCAAGACGCCCTTGGGCAGGCGATGGGCCGGGACACCCACCCGCATCATGCCGCCGGGGACCGGCAGGGCTTCGTAAACCGTCACACCATACCCCATTTGAACCAGGTCACGGGCGGCGGTCAGTCCTGCAGGCCCGGCTCCCACGATCGCTACCCATTCGGGCCGGGTGCGGGCAACCGGCTCTGCCGGGTCGCGGCCGTAAGCCAGGGCGTAGTCCATCACAAAGCGCTTGAGCGCCATGATGCTGACTGGCTGGTCTACCAGGCCCCTGGTGCAGGCCGATTCGCACGGGTGATGGCAGGTGCGCCCGCATACGCTGGGAAATGGATTATCTTCCTTGATGACCCGGAGCGCCTCGCGGTAGCGGCCCTGGGCGATCAAGGCGATGTAGCCCTGGGCGCGCTGCCCGGCCGGGCAGCCATCCCGGCAAGGGGCGACGCCGCGCTTTTCGATGGCGTAGGCCGCCGGAACCGCCTGGCTATACAGGCGGTAGGCCGCCCTGCGTTGTTTCAAGCCCTCTTCATAGAGGTCGGGCAGTGAGACCGGGCAGACCGCGGCGCAGTCGCCGCAGCCCACACAGCGGGAGACATCGATGTAGCGCGGCTGGCGCAGCAGAGATATGGTAAAATCTCCCGCCTGTCCGCTCACCGCCAGCACCTCGCTGTCTGGAAGGATTTCGATGTTGGCATGGCGCCCAACGTCCACCAGGCGCGGGCTGATGCTGCACATGGCGCAGTCGTTGGTGGGGAAGGTCTTGTCCAATTGCGCCATGTGCCCGCCAATGGCGGATTGCTTCTCGACCAGGTACACTTTAAACCCTTGATCAGCCAGGTCGAGGGCAGCCTGCATGCCGGCGATGCCGCCGCCTACCACCATGACGGCGCCAACCACCCCGCTGACTTCGGGTGGGCCTCCGGATATAACGCTGCTATTCCCAGAGCCAGGCAAGCGATTGGGCATCAAGGACCTTTCCTCGAATTCTCCTGTTCCATCCACTCCTGGCGGCGCATTTCAGGCGTTTTCAGATTCCGGGGAATCCTCACGGTAAATCGAGTGCCGGTCTTGCCGGTTTCCTCTTCCAGGTTATGGATTAATATTTCTCCATTGTGGGCTTCGACGATCTTACTGGCGATCGACAGGCCCAGCCCAGCACCGGCGGTCTCCGAGGTACCGCTGCCGCGGAAGAAGTCCTTGAACACATGCGGCAGGTCCTCCTCGGGAATGCCTGGACCTTCATCTTCGACCTCGAAGATCATCACCTGTGGTTCGAACCTGGCCCGAAAGACTACCGTCGAATTGGGAGGTGAAAACTTAATGGCGTTGTTCAAAAGGTTGGTGAAAACCTGGCGCATGCGCCGCCGCGCACCCACGATGGGTTCGAAGCGGGGTGGTGGCTCGACCCGAATGCGCACCCCTTTCTCTGCTGCCAACAGGCGGGCATCTTCGATCGATTCCGTGCCCACTTCGCTGGGATCGAACCATTCAAAATCGGCCTGGATCTGTTCAGGGCGCAGGCGCGCCAGGTCCACCACGTCGCCGATCAAGGAGCGCAGTTCGATTACCCGCAGCAGGCTGCGCTTGAGCATGCGCTCCTGTTTGGGAATGAGCTCACCAGCATAGCCACCCAGGATAGTCTGCAGGTAGTTCTCGACCGCTGCCAGTGGTGAACGCAGCTCGTGGGAGACGATTGAAAGAAAATAGGTTAGCGTGTTGATGGCGCCCCGGTAACGGTCGCCAATCAAGGCCGACAGAGTCTTCATCACCTTGATCCCGGCTGCTGGATTGGCCTCCAGGTAGGCGCGCAGCGCCACGCCGTCCACCATGATCAGCCGTGTGGGTTCGATGCAAACGACGGAAGTGGAGTACTCGTGGGGGGTCGCCAGGGAAGAGAAGCCGGCCATCTTCCCTGGACCGACGTAGCCGATGGTGGCGTTGCGCGGTGTGGAATGTCTCCCGAGCTGGACCTTCTTCTCCAATGCCAGCTTGCCGCGCTCGACAACCAGCAGCCGGTCGGCCGGCTGTCCTTCTTGGAATACCAGATCGCCCTCTCGATAGAGCTCTTCAGTGCAGAATTCGCTGATCGCCAGCAGGTCCGCTTCGGCGAGATCGCTGAAGATTTCCGAGCGCCGCAGGCGTTCCGCCATGATCGAATGGGTCATCGTCTCACCGACCATCGCATCATCTGCCTACAGGGGATCGACCGGGTTCATCGGGGCGCGCCTGAAGATGTCCATCACTGCTGCTTTGCGATCAGCCGCTCGATGCGCTGGATCAGGTCATCTGGCCGGGCAGGTTTCTGCACATAATCCTGTACGTCCATCGCCATACCGGTCTCCAGCTCGTAGCGCCTGCGGCTGGCGTCTTCGATGACCGTGGTCAATACTATGATTGGCACCTTGAGATAGGCCGGATTGTTGCGCATCTCACGGATCACTCCCCAGCCATCCATGCGCGGCATGAGCAGGTCGAGGATCAACAAGTCGGGGGTCTCCTGGGCGATCATCTCCATGCATTTCTTCCCATCCCTGGCGGTAGCCGTGCGATAGGGCTGTGTTTCCAGGATGGTCAGGATGCCTTCCAGGATGTCTGGATCGTCGTCGACGATCAGGATGTAGGGTCTCTTCTCCATTTCGCCGTTCCCTCCCAACACTCAGGCGTTGTTCTCTCAGTCTTGATCTGGCCTTGTTCATGACCCTGTGCCTTCTGGCTCACTATGATTGCTCAATGGGTTCGGGCCCAGGCGCTTGATCTCGGCGGTCATTTCTGCCGCCGACCAGGCAAACTGGCCTCCCATGGCTGAGGAAAGGTTGATCATCTGGATGCGCTGACTTTCCAGGCCGATCTCTTCCAGCAATTTTTGTGCGTATTCAACTCGCCTGCGGGCGTTGAGATTACCTTCCAGGTAATGACAATCGCCCTCCAGTCAACCCGCCACCATCACCCCATCGGCACCATCCTCCAGCGCCCTCAGCACGTACAGCACATCCAGCCTGCCGGAGCAGGGCAGCTCGATGATCTTGATCGAAGTCGGGTACTCCAGGCGCATCGAGCCGGCGAGGTCGGCGGCGGCGTAGGCGCAGTAATGGCAGCAAAAGGCGACAATCTGGGGTTCGAATTCTGGATGGTTCATTGGCTCAACTCAAGACTGGGATTGCTGGGGGCACTAACCGGTTCCGTCATTCTCTCGAACAGGGCGTCGAGCTTGGTGATCGTCTGCAGATCGGTGGAATGCATGAGCTGGATGGCGCGTGCCGGGCACTCTGAGACACAGCTACCACAGCCGTGACAGATGGCAGGCTCAATGTAGGCGGCGCCGATCACGTCCCCTACTCCGGTCAGGCTGCTGGTGACCTTGGGAACGTGGTAAGGGCAGATGCGCACGCAGGTCAGGCATCCCACACATTTGGCAGGATCCACCTGGGCGATGCGGGCGTTGGTCAACATGGTCTTCTGGGCCAGCAGGCTGGCGGCGCGCGAGGCTGCCGCCTGGGCCTGCGCAATGGCCTCATCCACGAACTTCGGGTAGTGGGCCGATCCTGCCATGAAGATGCCGTCTGCGGCAAAATCGACCGGGCGGAGCTTGATGTGCGCCTCCAGGAAGAAGCCATCCAGGTCGACGGGCACCTTCAGCCGGGTGGCAAGCTCGTTCGCGCCAGGCGGGGCGACCATAGGCGTGCTCAGCACCACTCGGTCGGGGTAAAGCTCGATCTCCCTGCCCAGCAGGGCATCCCACACCCGCACCTTCAGGCTTTCCGGCTGAGGCGTCGGGCTGCTATCGCCGGGGACCACGACCAGTGGCTTTCGTTCTGGCTGATAATGGACGAAGCGCACCCCAGCACGGCGGGCTGCGGTATACAGGCGCTCCTTGAAGCCGTAGGTGCGCATGTCCCGGTAAATCACCGTCACCTGGGCTCCTGGGTTCAACTCCTTGCACTTGAGGGCGTTCTTGAGGGCGGTGGTACAGCACAGCCGGCTGCAGAACCTCTCTCCCGGGCCTACGCACTGGATCATCACGACAGACTTCAGGCTCTCGATTGTTGGTGATTGATGGTCGAATGCCGTTTCCTGCCCGGCGAGAAAGGCCTCGAATTCCAGTTGCGTCAGGATGCGGGGGTCCTTGCCAAAGCAATATTCGCTGCCGTGATATTCCACGCCGCCGGTTGCTACGATGGTCACGCCATGGTTGACCTGGAGGGTCTTACCGTTCTGGTTCAGGGTCGAGGTGAAGTTGCCCTTGAAGCCGCTCTGCTCGAGCAGCTCTGTGTTGAGATAGGTCTGTATCAAGGGATGCTCTTGCACTCGCTCCTGGAGCTGGACCAGGTATTCCGCCGGAGTGGACCGGCCGTTTGTGGATAGAGGCAGCCAGTAGTGCAGGCGCCGCAGGTTGCCGCCCAATTGGTCGCTGCGTTCGACCAGGTGGACGTGAAAGCCCTGGTCTGCCAGCGTCAGGGAGGCCGTAATGCCTGCTACACCGCCTCCCAGCACCAGCGCAGTTTCTTCCACCGGTACTTCGCTGGTCTCCAGGGACTGCAGCTGGGTGGCCCGCCCGACGGCCATCCGGACCAGGGCCTTGGCCTTGGAGGTGGCGCCCGCCCAATCGCTCGAATGCACCCAGGAGCATTGGTTGCGGATGTTAGCCATCTCGAAGAGGTGCGGGTTTAAGCCCGCATGGCGTATGGCATCCTGGAACAGGGGTTCATGGGTAAGCGGTGTGCAAGAAGCCACCACCACCCGGTTCAGACCAAGTTGCTTGACCTGCTCGATGATGTGGGCGATGGTGTCTTGCGAGCAGGTATACAGGTTGTCCTCTGCGTGCACGACTCCAGGCAGGCCGCGGGCGTATTCCGCCACCCCAGGCACGTCGAGGTAGCCGCCGATGTTGCTGCCGCAGTGACATACAAACACTCCCACCCGGGGCGGCTGCCCAGACACATCCCTTTCTGGTGGGTAAGTCTCGACGGTGGCCAGCGTGTTTCGGGCCGGCGCCAGCAGGCTGGCCGCGGCGGCTGCGGCTGCGCTGGCCTCCACCACCGTCTCCGGGATGTCCTTGGGCTCGCGAAACGGTCCGGCTACATAGATGCCCGGACGGCTGGTCTGGATGGGGTCAAACAACGTCGTATGGCAGAAGCCATATTCATCCAGCTCGATGTGCAGGTTCTGGGCGAGCGCTTTAACGGTTGGGGAAATTTCCATCCCCACCGAGAGGACTACCAGGTCGAACTCCGCTTCCGAAGGCTCGTACTGCCCCTGGTAGGGCGCGCTGTAGCGCACGATCAGGTTAGTACTGCGCGGGTCTTCCTTGACCTCGCTCACCCGGCAGCGGGTATATTTCACACCGTACTTGGATTCGGCCCGGCGATAATACTCCTCGTAGCCCTTTCCGAAGGCGCGCGTGTCCATGAAAAACACCTGGCAGATCACCTGGCCGTTGCCATCGCCGGAACGCGCTTCAGCCCGGGCGTGTTCGACGGTCATGATGGCTTCTTTGGCGGCGTACATGCAGCAAACCGACGAGCAGTAGTCGTGGCTCTGGTCCCGGCTGCCAATGCATTGCAGAAAGGCGATCCGCCGGGGAGCAGCCCCGTCGGATGGTCTGCGGATGTGGCCCTGGGTGGGCCCGCTGGCAGACAACATACGTTCGTACTGCAGGGCCGTCACCACGTTCGCATAGCGGCCCAGACCATATTCCTGGCTGAGATGGGCGTTGTAGACCTGGTAGCCTGGGGCCAGGATGATCGCGCCCACGCGGACATTCTCGAGTCGCTCGAAATCGTTGTGGTTGATGGCATCCCGACCGCAGGCGAAGACGCAGCTCCAGCATTCCGAGCAGATGCCGCAGGCCAGGCAGCGAGCCGCCTCGGCCTGGGCGCTGGCGTCGCCGTAGCCGCCTTCCACCTCGGCAAAGCTGGTCACCCGCTCGGCCGTGCTGAGTTGAGGCAAGGGCACCCGCCCCTGGCGGTGGATCTGCCCGCGCGCCAGGCGTTCTTCGATCTCCTGGCGAGTGAAGTGCACTACCGGCAGCTCGGGCCGGGGAGGCGGCTCTAACGGTACACCCTGCAGGTAGCGGATGATCGATTCGGCTGCCCGGTGCCCGCTGTTGACTGCCTCGATGACGAAGGCCGTCCCCGAAACGCTGTCGCCGGCCGCAAATACCCCGGGACGGGTGGCAGCCAGCGTGTTGGGGTTGATGGCGATCGTCTGGCGCTCGGTGATGCCCACCCCGGCGTCATCGGGAATGAAGGCCAGGCCGGCGCGCTGTCCCACCGAGAAGATCACGGTGTCACAGGCAATCAGGTGCTGAGTGTCCGGCACCTTCTCCACGTGCAGACGTCCGGTCTCGTCGAAGCTGAAGGAGGCCACCCGCATGCACTCGACCGCCCGCACGCGCCCGGCTTCATCACCCAGGATGCGTTCGAAGGAGAGCCCAGTGTGCAGCACCACGCCTTCTTCTTCGGCTGCCTGCACTTCCCAGTCATGGGCTGGCATCTCTGCGCGCTTTTCCAGGCAGGCCAGGTGCACCTGGCTGCCCAGGCGGACCGCCGTGCGGGCGCAGTCGATTGCCACGTTGCCGCCGCCCAACACCAGCACGCGCTTGCCCAGCGGCGGGATTTCTCCCTTCCCGTCGGTGTATCTTCCGAGCCGAACGTCCCGCAAGAAGTGGGTGTTGACCAGCACCCCATCCAGGTCTGCACCGGGAATGCGCAGGCGGATGCCCTCGTGGGCGCCGACGGCGATCAGGACCGCATCGTATCCTTGCTTGAACAGGTCATCCAGGTTGTCTATGCGGTGGTTCAGGCGCAGGTCTATTCCCAGGTCGATGATATCCTGGACCTCGCGCTCGATGATCTCGGTGGGCAGGCGATACTCCGGCACACCCAGGCGCAGCATCCCGCCGGCCACCGGCATGGCCTCGAATACCGTCACCCTGTAACCGGCCAGGGCCAGGTCCTGGGCCGCAGTCAGCCCGCATGGGCCGGCTCCGATGATGGCCACCTGCTGGTCGTACAACTGGGGGGCAGGCTTCACCTGCGGGCGAGGTTGCGCATACACCTTGTCGGTCACGAAGCGCTTCAAGGCGCGGATGTTGATCGGCTCGTCCACCAGGCCGCGATTGCAGGCCGATTCGCAGCGATGGTTGCAGATGCGCCCGCAGATACCCGGGAAGGGGTTGTCCATTTTGATCACTCGCAGGGCGTCTTGCCAGCGCCCTTCCCGGATTAAGGCAATGTAGCCCTGGGCACGCTGCCCGGCTGGGCAGGCATCCCTGCAGGGGGCAATGCCGCGCTTCTCGATGGCGAAGGCGTTGGGCACCGCCTGGGGGTAGAGCTTGTAAATCGCCCTGCGGGGAGCCAGCCCTTCGTTGAAGGTATCCGGCACGATCACCGGGCAGACCTTGGCGCAGTCGCCGCAGGCCACGCAGCGCTCGATCGAAACGTAGCGTGGCTTGTGGCGCACCTGCACGCGAAAGTCACCCGCCTGGCCGCGCACCTGTAAAACTTCTGAATCGGTCATCACCTGGATGTTAGGATGGCGACCGGTCTCCACCAGCTTGGGGGAGATGGTGCACATAGCGCAGTCGTTGGTGGGAAAGGTCTTGTCTAGCTGAGCCATCTTCCCACCGATGGCGGATTGCGCTTCCACCAGATAGATCTTGAAGCCCTGCTCGGCCAGCTCGAGCGAAGCCTGCATGCCAGCAATGCCGCCCCCTACGACCATCACCGCGCCGATCGGCAATTCTGCGTCTTGTGGAGATTGAGCTGAGGCAGGGTGAGGTTTTGCTGACTCAGACATTTCTCCTCCGACCACGGAAGCCTGCTTCTTCTTCATCTTCGCCGGGTGCTGCGACGGCCTTCTTACCGCCATTTTTAGCCTCTGCCTTGAGAGGATTAGGGCCCAACTCCCTCAGGCGTTCGGTCATTGTCTGGGCCGCCATGGCGAAGGTATGCCCCTGACTGCCGGACAGGAAGAACATATCCAGGCGCTCCCCTCCTAGACCGATCTCGTCCAGTATTTTCTTGGCGCGTTGCACGCGTGCCCGGCCGCGCTCGTTGCCGCGCACGTGGTGGCAGTTGCCTATCGGACAGGCTACCAGATAAACCCCATCAGCCCCCTGCTCGAAGGCCTCCAACAGGTAGCGCACGGCTGTCTTTCCGGTGCACGGCATGCGGATGAACTTGACGTTGGCGGGGTATTGGATGTCCAGGGCGCCGGCTGTGTCGGCTGCCATGTAGCCACAATAGATACAATAGAAGGCAGTGATTTCGGGTTCGAAGGTCGGAGGGGTAGATTGTTTTGGCATTCCTGGTCTCGATGTCAATCTTCGATACTGCAGGAGATCGCGTCGTTGTCGGGCGTTCAACCGGCCGATCTAGGATCGGGCGGTCTCCAGCGCGGCTGGGGTAGCCAACCAGCTCCCCAGGCCGCGAATATTTCGCAGCATCATCTGTTCGTCGGTGTAGTGGACCAACTGGATGGCATTGGCGGGGCATTCCCCGGTGCAGGTGCCGCAGCCCTGGCATTGAGCCGGGTCGATGAAGGCTGCGCCGCCCAGCCCTCCCACGCCCGTGCGCGGCGGGTTGTAGCGCTTGGGGATGTCATGGGCGCCGTTGCCTGTCTCCGAAGCAGCATAGGCACCAGCCCAGGCATCTGGCTGGATCACCTGGGGGATGCCGAACGGACAGGTGCGGGTGCAGGTCAGGCAGCCGACGCATTTCTGCGGGTCCACATAGGCCACCACCCCACCCAGGTATAACCACTCCTGCGAGAGCAAGGTCAGGGCGCGCGCCGCTGCAGCCAGGGCATGGGTGATGCTCTCTTCAATAAACTTCGGGTAGGCAGCCATGCCAGCCAGGAAGATGCCTTCCCGCATGAAGTCCATCGGGCGTAGCTTGAGCTGGGCCTCTTCTAAGAATCCTTCACTGGAGAGCGGCACGCGCAGCATCCTGGCAAGCTCGCGGGTGCCTTCCGATGGCGCTACCGAGGTGCTGAGGGGAATCAGATTAGCAGGCAGCTCCAACCAGCGATCCAGGGAGAGATCGCGCACCCTGACCACCAGCCGGTCCAGGTCTTCATCGTGCAGGATTTGAGGCGGCTCTTCGTCGGTCCAGCGGATGAAGAGCACGCCGTGGCGGCGGGCTTCCGTGTAATAGGTTTCCCGGAAACCATACGTGACGATGTTTTTATACAGCACGCTCACCCGGCATTTGGGGTTGAACAGCTTGATGCGAATGGCATTCTTCATCGTATTCGTACAGCACACCCGCGAGCAATAGCTGGCCACGCCTTCTGTCCCCAGACACTGGATCATCACCACGTCCTGTAGGGCGGCGATCTTCTCAGGCTGGTGGATGATGATCTCCTCCAGGTCTCGCTGGGTGATCACCTGCGGGAAACGAAGCCAGGGGTGGCTGCGCGATTCGCGCCCGCCGCTGGCCACGATGGTGGCGCCATGCTGCACCGTGGTATGCGCCAGGGAGCCATCAGGCTGGCGGGTTTGCAATACCGCGCGGAAGTCACCGACGTGCCCGCTGTGGCTTACCACCTCGCTGCGGGTGTAGACCATGATGCGTTGGTGTGCGCGCACCCGGTTTACCAGGTCTCGCAGCAGGCGTTGAGGATTGTAGCCCTCGGCAACGTAATACAGGTTGAGAAGGTTGCCGCCTAACACTTCGGTCCGTTCCACCAGGTGGACGTCGAAGCCGCTGTCGGCGATCGCCAGGGCTGCCGTCATCCCGGCCACCCCGCCGCCGATTACCAGGGCTGCCGGATGGCAGCGGTGTTTCTCCTTGTGCACCTGTTGCGCCAGCATGGCCCGGCCGACCCCAATCCGCACCAGCTCACGGGCTTTGCGATTTGCCAGGTCCGCCTGCCATTGATGCACTTCGCTGCACTGCTCGTTCAGGTTTACCAGCTCAAGCAGGTAAGGATTCAACCCGCTCTTACGCATCGTCCGCTGGAATAACGACTCGTGGGTGCGGCTGCTGCAGCCCGCCACCACTACCCGGTTCAGTTTCTCCTTCTGGATGATCTGCTGCAGATATTGCAGGGTGTAGGGAAAACAGGCAAAATCGACCACTTCAGCCAAGGCCACGCCCGGCCAATCGATCGCTTCCCGCACCAGCTCGTGCAGGTCAAGCGTCTTCTCCAGGGTGCCGCCGCATTTACAGGCAAAAACCCCGATCCGCGGTGCTTCTTCCCGTACGTCTCTCTCCGGGGGAAGGGTTTGAACAACCTGACCGGTGGGTGCGGGTCCATCGGCGATCAGGAATGGGTACTCGCGCGTGTAAGGGTAGGTGAAAAGGCGGTCGTTCAGCAGACGCATTACTTCGGCAGCTGCGCCGCTGGCATCCAGGATGGTCTCGGCGATCTCCTTGGGAGTGGAGAACGCGCCGCACACGAACACACCCGGACGTGTGCTTTGCACCGGGGTGAATTTATCGGTCTCGCAAAAGCCGTATTCGTTCAACTCGATGCCCAGCATCTCGGCTAACTGGCCCGCCGAGTCTGGCGGCTGCAGTCCGGTAGCCAGCACCACCGCCTCGAAGCGTTCCTGCTTTAGCCGTCCGTTGGGGTCGGCGTACTGCAGCAGCAGGTCATTGGTCTGCGGGTCTTCCTGGATGGATGAGACCCGGCAGCGCAGGTAGCGGATGCCATGCCGATGACGTGCCCGGTTGAAGTAGGTGCTGTATTCTTTGTTGAAGGCGCGCTCATCCATGATGAACACGCTGCAGGCCACATCCTTTCCAAGGCGCTGCTTGGCCAGGATGGCCTCCTTGGTGGCGTACATGCAGCAGATGGAAGAGCAGAAGGCGTTTTCCTGATCGCGTGAACCGATGCACTGCAGCCAGGCGATTGAACGGGGGGGACGATTATCGGACGGACGGATGATGGTGCCTTCGGTTGGCCCGGAGCGGCTGGCGAGGCGTTCGTATTGCATGGCATGCAACACGTTTGGGAAGCGCCCGTAACCCAGTTCGCTCATCCCCGTGGGATCGTAGACCTGGAAGCCCAAGGCCAGGATGATGGCCCCTACCTCTACGGTCATCAGGCGGGGCTGCTCGTTCAGATCGATGGCCTTGCTCGGGCAAACCTCGACGCACTTGCCACACTGGTCGCAATATGGGCCGCGATCGATGACGTAAGCGTCGGGCGCAGCGCGGGCTGCCACCTTATAGGCGGCCTTGCGCATCGTCATCCCTTGCTGATATACGTCGGGAAATTCCACCGGGCATACCTGGGCGCAATAGCCACAATTGATACAGCGCCAGGGATCGACGTAGCGAGGTTCCTGGCGCAAGGAAACGGTGAAATCACCAGCCTGGCCTTCCACGTCCAGCAGGTGGGTATTAGTCAGGATTTCGATGTTCGGATGTTGGTTATGCTGGATGTAGGCGGGAGAAATGGAAGGACGGGTGCAACCATAGCCGTGGTCGGGTGTGCCCCGGCAGAGCACGCAATCGTGCTGGGGAAACATGTAGCCTAGCTGGGCCACCCGGCCGCCCAGGCAGGGGGTCTGTTCGACCAGATAGACTCTCAGGCCGGCCTCGGCCAGGTCGAGGGCGGCGCGCATGCCCCCAATACCGCCCCCGATGACCATCGCCGAAGCTGGAGTACGTTGTACCGAGTGGAAGTTGTTCGCCTGCATGATGGTTGCCTGTGTGATGATGCGTGGTTCGCCTGGCGGTGAGGAATAAGCGCAAACCGCCTTCCCTGTTGGTGCAGAAAAGGCGGTGGTAGCATCGGTGTAAGGTAATGAGGCCCCCCCGAACCGACCAGGGCGATTGGCTTGGCTGTATTTAATTGTGAATTTGTTCTCATTTTAACCAAGCCCTACGAGCGTGTCAACAGGGCAAACATCCTGTTCTCAAGTGTAATTCGTCTTAATAAGGTCATACTTATACAATTATTGGGGACGAATGGGCGGTAATATCCCGAATCATGGGGCGTGATACAATAACCTCAAGAGGGCTGCCTTGCGAATCTATCTCCTGGGCCGCTTCGAGGTCATACGCGATGGCATGCCTCTTTCCGGAGGTGGTTGGCGCAGCCGGCAAAATCGTACTATCCTGAAGTTATTGGTCGCTCGCCAGGGGGAAATGGCGACAATTGACCAGATCATCGAACTCTTGTGGCCCCAAGAGAACCCGGAGGCAGCCCGTCGATACCTGCACGTACGGCTGAGCCAGCTCCGACGCACGCTCGACCCCCACGAAACCGAAGCCTATATCTCGACCGTCGAAGAGGGGTATGTCTTCAACCCCCGGGCCGATTGTTGGGTCGATTCCTGGGAGTTCGAAGCTCGGGCCGAGGCTGGGCGCCACCTGCAGGAGTCCGGTAATCTGCTAGTGGGTCAGTTGGCATGCAGAATGCCATTTCTGAACCAGGTTTTGTTTAGCTCGGATTGGGTGATGAGCGTAGGCCCCAGAGCCACCCAAAGCATGTTGCCTGTTTCGACTGCGTTCACGGCGGGCAGCTCGTGCGCCTCCCCACTCAAATGGCGTGGGACCCTCATTCCACCCAAGAGCAACCCCATCTAGCCAGTCAATGATTTGTTCAGGAGCCTGTGGATTTTGCCCTGCCAGGCCTCTGCGGACCAGAATGCGCTGGATTGACTCGGCCATGTTCAACCACGAAGCTCCCAAGGGCGTATACAGCGGCATCACCCCATGCGCAAATAGCCATAAAACCAGTTCCGGGGTGTGGTGTCCCTGAAGATTGCCCCAAATCAATACCATGCGTAAGGGCGGCAGTTTTTCTGCCAGCGTAATCCGTTTTGATAAACCGTGTTGCCATGCTTTCCATGCCGCACGATTGGTTTCTTCATCCAGTAAAGGTTTCTCTGGCAAAGTTTTCAGGATCGCTTCGACCTGTTCTTTGAGCCAGGGATGTAAAATGGCATTCGTCGATCGGGTAACCCCTTTGACCCGCCCCTTCCCGGTTGCCGGATGGAATAAGGTCGGCATTTTAGCCGTTCCATTGCGAATATACGCATGAGGCTGGCGTACAGGATGGCTCTCTGGTTGCCGGCTTTCACCTGGATAGGGAACCGTCTGATACGGTCCTGCTTCATCTTCAACCCACACCGCCAATACCATTTTTTCTCCCTGTCGATAGGCTGCCTCGATCAGTACTTTTTGGGGGTGGCGTCTGGATCAATGCCCATGACCACACCCCGTTTTCGTTTCCGCACCACCTGTCCCGTTTCACACCAACTGCGCAATTTCTGCCAACGAAACCCCGCCTCCTGCAAGATCACCCAGATCCGTTCCGTACTGATCTCCGCTAAGCCATCCTCGGCTTTGCGTAATGCTTTCTGTAGTGTTGTCAAGGACCAGGCGTTCGTTCCGTCTTTCTCCGGATCCGGTGGACGACGCGCTTCTCTCAGAACCCGTTCGCGTTCAACAGCATTGTATTTCCGTTTCGGCCCACCACCGTGCCGAGGCTGGATGGCTGCCATCCCTCCCCGGTGGAGACGCCCCACCAAGCGTGAGACTGCATCGCCTGATTTCCTGCCTGCCATTTGAGCAGCTTTCGTGTAACTGTGCCCATCTGTCACAGCTAGAATTTCTTTGTCTCTGGCTACATGACCTGCAGGTTCACTGTGTGAACGGCTGATCCGCTCCAACCAATACCGTCCTTCTTCTGTCAATGTGCGTAGTGGGTCTTTTTTTTCGTCCGGTCATGGGCTTCTCCTTGCCGTTTCTGAGTAGATTTCTTTCCACTCAGAATGGCAAGTTCTATGCCAACTGACCCACTAGTAGGCGCGTTTGCGGATGGCATCCTGCCCACCTGCTTCTCGGATCCGCCATTTTTTATCAGAGATCAAAGCAAGACGCACGGCAATGGTCGGGCGAGCCTGTGCGACGTGGGGAGATCGCAGAGGCTGTTGCCCCACGAGATCGGCCACAATCTGGGTCTGCGCCATACCAACACCCCCGACACCACCGCCAAGGACCCTGAGACCGACTGGCCTTACACCGACGGCACCATCCAGGAGTACGGCTTCAACTTCACCAACTTCCAGGTAGTGCCGAGGAGCACCTTCGACGTGATGACATACCAGGCGAATGCCTGGATCTCCCCCTTCCACTATAAGAAGCTATTCGACGCGAATGGGTGGTCGTCCACCCTGGCTCCGGCCGGAATGGCCACTCAGACCTACCTGGTGACCGGGGGCCTGGTCTACCAGGATGGCCGGGTGGATTTCTACCCCTTCTGGCAGTACAGCAGCGCTGTCTCGCCAGAGAATCTGCCCGAAGGCAACGAATACTGCCTGGAGCTGCGCGACGCCGGGCAGGCTGTGCTGGCCAGCCGCTGCTTCGACCTGGAGTTCTACAGCTACGAGGCCGATCTCGAAACGGAGGTCAGCAGCTTCGTAGAGGTGTTGCCGGTCCAGCCCGGCACGGCGGCGGTGGTGCTGCGCCAGGGATCGACCGTGTTAGGGCAGGTGCCGGTGAGCGCCCACGCCCCATCTGTCAGGCTGACCCAACCCAATGGAGGCCAGGCCTTGAGCAGCGAGGCGACCGTGAAATGGACCGCCAGCGACCAGGACGGCGACCCCCTGACCTTCGACCTGTACTACAGCAGCGACGACGGCATCACCTGGTCGCCGGTGGCGGCTAACCTGAGCGGGATGGAGAGCTACAAGCTGGACCTCTCCAGCTTTTCCGGAGGCAGCACCTGCCGGCTGCGGGTGGCAGTCAGCGATGGCTATCACAGCACCGGGGATGCCTCGGACGCCTCTTTCAGCGTGGACGACAAGCCGCCTCTGGTCGGGGTGGTCTACCCGTCGGCGGGGGCGGTCATCTCGACCACGATCACCAGCCTGGCGGGGTACGGCTACGACCTGGAGGAAGGGGAGCTGGCGGGCAGCTCGCTGGCCTGGACCTCGGACCGGGATGGCAAGCTGGGCAGTGGGGAGCTGCTGGAAGATATATTCCTTACGCCGGGTGAGCACCAGATCACTATGAAGGCTTCCGACGGGCAGGGACACACCAGCCAGGCCTCCATCATCGTCAAGGTGTATCCCCAAATCGTACCCGGCAAGAGCCTGTTCTTGCCCTTGATCCGGCGCCGGTGAGCGACAACCCTTAGGGTTCGTTCAGGGGTGGGTGAGGATCTTATGTTTATGCGAGTAGTAGGGGTTTCCTGGATCTCGCTCTGTGGGCTGGTCCTGAGCGGTTTTGCCACCATCCCGCTGACCAGAGCTGCAGGCGTTCCACCGCTGACTTCCATCTCGGTAGGCGGTGCGGCGGATGTGCTGACCGTAGACCGCGGCGAGGGAGGCAACGCTGTGTAGAGGTAGCACCTACTTCTTGCGGTCTGCCACCGCCTTGACCAGCTTGACGGCGATGCTGCCGCCGGGCACGATCATCCCGGCTGCATCGGCGGTCAGATCGAACAGCAGGTCGCGCGAGACCAGGCCCTTGAACTGCTCGCTCAGCTTCTTGCCCCCGCCGCGGATCTCGCCGGTCAGGGCGTCGAATTCGATGATGCCCCGCTTGCCCTTGGCGCTCCACTCGTACTCCAGGGCGTAGACCGGGATGAAGTTCAGCTCCAGGGTCTCCACGTCCACCCGTTCCTCGTGGATGACGTGCGCTCCCTTGACGGGTTTGATGACCTCCGCCATCACCTTGCGCACCACGGCGGTGGCGCGCACCTGAGGCGGCACGACCAGCGTGCCTTCCGGCTCAAAATGGTCCAGGTCGACGATGAGTGACTTGGGGAAAGACTGGTACTTGTCCAGGTCGACCGGCTCCCCACTCAGCCCGCTGAAGCCTCGGCTGGCGTGGCCTTCCTCCAGGCAGTGCTCCACGCCGCTCAGACTGAAGCGCGGCCCTTCCTTGGCCTTCAATTCCGTGCTGACCTCCTGCCCGAAGATGGTCACCTGCTGCACTTCCGGGCCGCGCAGCGGCACACTGTAGGTCTGGTTGCGGTCGTAGCGCGTGCGGGCCGAGATGGAGACCTGCCAGAAAGGCTCCAGGCGGTTCTCCAGCGACACCATGTGGATCTCCTCCGGCTTGGGGCGCGAGATGAGAGAGCCGACCGCCCCGGCGATCAGACCGGTCTTCTTCTGTTCTACCCGGTCGGCGGCGATCTCCGGCGTGAAGCGCGGGATGTAGAAATAGGCCTGCTCGGGGGCGACGTAGATGTCCATGATGACCTCCCTCGGGTAAACTCAGGATAGGGGACTGCCACTGATTCTAACACTGTTTACCCTTGCTTCCCGCCAGGCCATCAGCACGTGTGCGCTTGAAGTTGTTTCCGGCTTTTTGAGGTGCGAGCGGCATTCGCCGTTCACCCCCTAAAAGGTCGATGATCAACGAGTGGTATTCAGCACATCCATCAATAGCGACCGCGTGGCGCCAGGGCTTCCGGTAGCGGCAGCTCCGCTTCGTTGGCAAGCGACACCCGCACGGCGCAGGCCTTGTACTCCGGGATCTTGGCGCGCGGATCGAGGGCGTCGATGGTCAGCAGGTTGGCGGCGGCCTCGGCGAAGTGGAAGGGTATGAACACCACCCCCATGGTCGTCTTGTGGGTAACCCGGGCGCGTAGCACGATAGAGCCGCGCCGGGAGGAGACGCGCACCGCCTGCCCATCTCGGATTCCCAGGCGGGCGGCGTCGGCCGGGTTCATCTCCATCAGGGCTTCCGGGTACAGGTCGTCGAGCTTCGAGTTGCGGGTCAGCGTTCCACCGTGCCAGTGTTCCAACACTCGCCCGGTGGTCAGGATGAAGGGATACTCGTCGTCGGGCATCTCCACCGCGGGTTGATATTCCAGCGGAAAGAACCTGCCCCGCCCGCGCGGGAAGGATTCGGCGAACAGGAAAGGCGTCCCGGGGTGGTCATCGTCCCACACCGGGATCTGCAAGCCGACTTTCTCGATCCTGGCATACTTCACCCCGGCATACTCCGGCACCACGCTGCCCATCTCCTCCAGCACCTGGGAAGGGTGGGTGTATTCCCAGCGCGCCGAATTCAGCCGTCCTATGCGCCGCTCGACGCGCTGCGCCAGGTCGCAGACGATCTCCCAGTCGGCGCGCGACCGGCCCAGGGGCGGTATGGCGCGGCGCACGCGCTGCACGCGGCGGTCGGTATTGGTGAAGGTGCCGTCTTTCTCGGCCCAGGAGGCGGCCGGCAGGAACACGTCGGCGTAGGCGCCGGTCTCGTTGATGAACAGGTCCTGCACCGCCAGGAACTCCAATTGCTGGACCTGGTGGCGGGTATGATTGAGGTTTGGCTCCGACATCATCGGGTTCTCTCCCATGATGTACAGCGCCCGCACCCCGCCTGGCCCCACCGCGCTCAGGATTTCGGTCGTGGTCAGGCCGCGCTTTTGGTTCAGGCCCCCGGCCTCCACGTTCCAGGCCTGTTCCCACCTGGCAGCGTTTGCCGGGTTGTCCACTTCCATATAGCCAGGATAGTGCCAGGGCATAGCGCCTGAATCAGAGGCGCCCTGCACGTTGTTCTGGCCGCGCAGCGGGTTGAGCCCAGTGCCCTGGCGCCCGATGTGCCCGGTGAGCAGTGCCAGGTGGATCAGGCTCATGGCGTTATCGGTGCCGTGGGAGTGCTCCGGGATGCCCAGCGCCCAGTAGATGGCGGCGTTTTTGGCCGTGGCGTACATGCGCGCTGCCTGGATGATCAGCTCCCGGCTCACACCCGAGACGGCCTCCGCATATTCGGGGGTGAATTTCTCCATTGCGGCGGCGAACTCGGCGAAGTTCTCGGTGCGTTGGCGGATGAATTGCTCATTGTACAGCTTCTCCTTGATGATCACGTGGGCCATGGCGGAGAACACCGGCACGTCGGTGCCGGGCCTCTCCGGCAGCCATAGGGCGGCGTAATCCACCAGCTCAACCCGCCGGGGGTCGACCACGATCAACCTGGCGCCGTATTTCTGCACGGCTGCCTTCATCTGCAGGGCGATGATGGGATGGGTCTCGGCGGTGTTGGAGCCGGTGACGATGAACACATCGTTGTAGATCACTTCGGCGGCGGTGTTGCTCATGGCTGAAGAACCAATCGCCATCTGCAGGGCGACCACCGATCCGGCGTGGCACAGGCGGGTGCAGTGGTCGATATTGTTGGTGCGAAACAGGGCGCGGAAAAGCTTCTGCAGCAGGTAGTTGTCTTCGTTGGTCGCCTTGGCACACAGGTAGGCAGCCATGGCGTCCGGACCGTGGCGGCGGTAAATCTCCACCAGCCGGTCGGCGATGATTTCCAGGGCCTCGTCCCACGAGACCTGGCGCCACTCGTCCAGGCTGGTGGCCGGTGAGCGCCGCCCAGGCTCTTGTGGAGTCTTGCGCAGCAGAGGCACGGTCATCCGTTTCTTGCTGTAGATGAAATCGTAGCCGAAGCGGCCCTTCACGCACAGGTTGCCGTGGTTCACCACGGAATCGAAGGGCGAGGTGACTTTATAGATGTAATCGTCCTTGATGTGCAGTTCCAGGTTGCATCCCACCCCGCAGTATGGGCAGGTGGTGGGGACGATGCGATCCGGGTGAATCATGGCTGCCTCCGGGAGGCCGTTGGGTCAGGCGCAGGTGCATTGCCGGTGTTCATTTGCCGTTACCCCCTGCGTGCCGCTTGCGTTCGTTGCGGGTGAGCCCCATGATCTCGTCGGGACTCAGGCCTTGCTCGAGCAGCCATTCGCGCTTGGGCTTCAGGGCGCCGGTGGGGCATACCCCCACGCACTGCCCGCAAAACACGCAGGTGGTCTCGGGCATGGCCCGCTCGAAGAAGGTGCCGATCTGGGTCTCGAAGCCGCGCCCGGAGAAGTTGATGGCGTAGGTGTACTGGGCATCTTCGGCGCATACCTGCACGCAGCGCCAGCACAGCACGCACTTTGAGTAATCCCGAACGTACATCGGATTGTCGTCGATGGTCGGGATGGCCCGCCGCTCCGAGGCGGGGAAACGGTCCGCCTGGGCGGCGTACTCTTTGCTATGTCCCTGGATTTCCGGGGCTTCGGAGAGGTCTACGGCCGAGTGGAGCAGCTCCAGGATGGTGCGCCGGCTGCGCTCCACTCGTTCGCTGTGAGTGTGCACCACCATGCCCTGTTTCACCTGGGCCACGCAGGCCGGGGCGAGCAGGCGGGCGCCTTCAACCTCCACCACGCACAGCCGGCACAAGGCATTGGCCGTGCAGTGCTCATGGTAGCAGATGGTGGGGATCTCACCGCCCTGGGCCTGCACCGCTTTGAGAATCGTCGTCCCAGCGGGAGCCGTTACCGGCTGTCCATCGATGACCAGGGTCACCTCATCGCTCATGTAGCCATCCCCGGTTGTTTCATCCCTGGCTGCAGCCGGTTTCCGCCATCGCCACCAGGAAGGTTCCAGGCTGCACCACCAGGCGGGCCTGGGCCAGCCTCTCCGGGTGGGTATAGACGTTCATCTGCCTGCGGCGCACGTAGCCGCACAGGGTAATGTTCCAGGCCTGCGCCAGACCGACCGACATGCTAGTAGGCGAGGTGCGCGATGCCACGATCGGACAGCCCATCTGGGCGGCCTTATAGACCATCTCGGAGGAAATGCGCCCGGTCGCCAGCAGGGCCATCCCGGCCGGCTCGATGCCCCTGAGCAGGCATTCGCCCAGCAGCCGGTCGAGGGTGTTGTGGCGGCCAACGTCCTCCGCCACCAGCACCAGCTCCTTCCCGTCGCTCAAGGCCGAGGTGTGGACGCCCCGGGCGCGGGCATACAGACTGTCACGCGTCTGCAGGCGGGTGAAAAGCTCGCCCAATTGGGCCGGGCTGAGAGCCAGGTTGCTCTCTACGGGAGGCAGGTCCGCAGCCAGGTCGGCAAAGGTGAGGCCGCCGCCGCACCCGGAGGTGATGATCTTGCGCCGCGGACGCTCCCAGACGGGGTGGGAGAGCCAGACATCCACGCAGCCGCCGCCGGCGCAGACGTGAGCGATCTCCACCTCGTCAACCTCCTGGATGAGGCCTTCGTTGGCCAGGAATCCCAGGGCGAGCTGCAGCGGGAGGCGCGGCGAACACATCAGCGTGGCCAGCTCGCGGCCATTCACGAAGATGGTCAGGTAGCCTTCTTCGATCACCTCGGCGTTTACCGGATGCCATTCGCCGTCGTAGATATGGTAGTCTAATCGGACAGTGCCGTCGCTCATGGTCTGAGATTGACCACTCATCAATGGAACAGGTCCGGCCACAGCTCCATGGCGCTCAACACCGCCGTGGCGGCCGTCTGGCCCAGGCCGCACAAGGAGGCGTCGGTCATGGTCCAGCCCACGTCTGCCAGCCGGTCTGCATCGCCGGGCAAGGGCTTCCCCTGGGCAATGCGCGCCAGGACCTCGTACTGTCGCTGGGTCCCGAGCTGGCAGGGGTAGCACTTGCCACACGATTCGTGGGCAAAGAAGCGCGCCAGGCGCTGCAGCACGTCGCGCAGGTCACGTTGGTCGTTGAAGACCATCACCACGCCGGAACCCAGCGGCAGCCCGGCAGCGCGCAGGTCTTCGAAGGAGAGCCTGACCTGCAGGTCTTCCTCGGTGGCGAAGGCGCCGGCTGCCCCGCCGAACAAGACCGCGCCCAGTTTTTGCCCCTGCGGCAGCCCGCCTGCCAGGTCGAAGAGCAGCTCGCGCAATGTGAGGCCGAACGGCACCTCGTACAGCCCGGGGCTGGCGATGTCGCCCGAGAGGCAGAAAAGCTTGGGGCCGGGGGAGCCCTGGGTGCCCATCTCCCGGTAGGGGACCGGTCCATGCTCCAAGATATAGGGCACGTTGCACAGCGTCTCCACGTTGTTGATGATCGTCGGCTTACCGAACAAACCGTGTGTGGTGGGGAAGGGCGGCTTGATGCGCGGAAAGCCGCGCTTTCCTTCGATGGATTCGAACAGGGCAGTCTCCTCGCCGCAGATGTAGGCGCCGGCCCCGCGGCGCAGCTCCACGTCGAAGCCGAACCCGGACCCCAGGATGTCCTGGCCCAGGAAACCAGCGCTCCGCGCTTCGGCAATTGCTTCCTGCAGAGTCTCAAACGCGGTGGGGTATTCACCGCGCACGTAGATGTAACCCTGGGGAGCGCCGATGGCGTAGGCGGCGATGATCAGCCCCTCCAGCGTGCGGTGGGGGTCGTCTTCCATGAGTACCCGGTCTTTGAACGTGCCGGGCTCGGATTCGTCGGCATTGCACACCACGTACTTCGGCAGCCCCTCCGCCCGGGCGGCGCCTTCCCATTTAATGCCGGTGGGGAAAGCCGCCCCGCCGCGGCCGACCAGGCCGGACTCCTTGACCGCCTCGATCACCGCCTGAGGCGACATGGCCAAGGCGGCCCGCAGGCCGGCGTAGCCGCCCGCGGCCAGGTAGCCGGGCAAGCGGGTCGTCTCTCCACGGCCGCAGTTGGCGGTCAGGATGCGCAGCGATCCGGCGACCAATCCGCGCGGCGCGGGACCGTGCCCGGCGCACAGCTCCTGCAGGGGGATTTGGTTCGCTTCGCCGAGGGCCCTGTCGCCCACCAGGGCTGCCGGGGCATGCTCGCACAGTCCCAGGCAGGGGACGCGTTCCACGCTGAAGGCGCCGTCGGCGTTCACTTCGCCCGGCGAGATATTCATCTGGATACCGAGGGACTCTAACAAGGCCTCCCCACCGGACAAGGCGCAGGGGGGATCGGTGCACAACTGGATGTGGGTCCTGCCCACCGGCTGCCGGCGCAGCAAGGTGTAAAAATCGATGACGCCGTGGACCTCGGCCAGCGGCACGCCCAGGGCGGTGCCCACCTCGAGCGCGGCCTGCTCCGGCAGGTACCCGTAGATCGCCTGGGCGGCGTGCAGGGCGGATAGCAGGGCTGTCCGCCCCTGCGGCGTGAACTCCTGCAGGGCGGCGCGCAGGCTGCCCAACTCTAAATCAGACATTTCTGCTCCGATAAGCTGAAGTATAACACCAGGCCGGGATTTCAGGCAATCCTGGTGGGCACTAAAAGTGGTTGTATGGAGAACAACGTTTCAGCGCTCCCACCCAAGCTGTGCTCAACCCCTGCCGGCCGCACTCTCGCGCCGCAAGCGGTTGATGAACGCTGGAGTGTTCAGCCCGCGCTCCAGCAGGTGGGTCAAGTAGTGTTGCAGCAGATTTTCCAGCTCCCGGCTGGCCTCGGGTGACATGCGCGCCCGGGCAGCTTCCGCGTAAGTGCTGCGCTGGAAGTGCCGGAGGTACTTCAGGGCCGCCAGGCTGGCCGGGCGCACTCCGGCAGTGAGCGGCCCGCAGCGCGGGCAGACCACGCCGCCCAATTCCGCCGAGAAATACTGGTCTTCGGCCTCGATCTCGCGCTCACACACCGCGCAGCGCAACAACTGCGGCCGGAAGCCGACCAGGTCCAGCAGGCGCAGCTCGTAGTAGCGCAGCGCCAGCAGCGGGTCGGGCGCAGCGGTCAGGCGCGCCAGGGTGTCGGCCAGCAGGCGGAAGATGGCTCGGTTTTCGCCCTCCTCGATGGTGAAGCGGTCCAGCAGCTCCACCACGTAGGAGGCGTAGCCATAGCGCAAAAGGTCATCCCGCAGGGCCGGGAAGGCGCTGATCGTCTCCGCCTGGGTGACGATCCACAGCTCGCGCCCGCGGGCCAGCAGCAGGCTGACGTGGGTGAGGGGCTGCAGGTGGCCCGCCTTGCGCGAGCGCGGCTTGCGCACGCCCTTGGCGATGGCGCGCAGCTTGCCGAGCTCCAGTGTGTACAGGGTTAGCAGCCGGTCGGCTTCGCCCCAATCGCTGTGGCGCAGCACCAGGGCCTGGACACGCAGGCTGCGTTCTCGGGTGGGCATGAGTGGATTATATTATGAGAGGGACGGTATTAATAATATCTATGAGAACGAGTAAGGTAAAATGCATTCAGCTTCATTGGCTTCGGGATTGACTGAAGAGTATTCCGGCCTGTAGACTGTCTCGGGACATGCCATTATCAATCTGAGGATCGAAATGGAAATAAAAGTGGGAGATGTCATTCGAGGGCCGCTCTGGCCAGAGCCGGTGGAAATCAAGCTGGTCGAGGATATGGGCCTATACTTGCGCATCGTCGGCGTAACACTCAGATCACGAACCCATATTGACCAGTTAATCTCCAAGACAGAAATCGATGCGCTCCAAAAAGAACAGGTTAGCACCTATTTCACTGCCGACCCGCGCCACGTATTCCTGTCTTTGGAGACCCACCGCTACCGCTTTGCTTCCCTGTATGACCCTCTGCTGGCGATGAATACCTGCAAGGTCGATCCGTTGCCGCACCAGATCGAAGCGGTGTATGGATACGTGCTCAAGCTCCCCCGTATCCGCTTCCTGATCGCCGATGACCCTGGGGCGGGTAAAACTATCATAGCCGGGTTGATCATCAAGGAGTTGAAACTGCGTCACCAGGTACAGCGCGTGCTTGTAATTGTGCCGGGGCATTTGAAGGATCAATGGCGGCGTGAGCTCAAGGAGCGCTTCGAGGAGTCCTTCACCCTGGTGGACCGCGGGCTGATGGATGCCCTGTATGGCGAAAACATCTGGGAGCGCGAACTGCAGATCATCACTTCGCTGGACTTCGCCAAGCAAGAAGAAATCTTGCCGGCGCTGACCTCGGTACACTACGACCTGGTGGTCGTCGATGAAGCCCACAAGATGAGCGCGTACCGTTATGGCGAGAAGCTGGATAAGACCAGCCGTTACCGGCTGGGCGAGGCGCTCTCCGAGTGCAGCAACCACCTGCTGTTCCTGAC
>Ga0073934_10000469_pt1 | contig 116249 bp, 85 predicted proteins | sample LarsenN4metaG_FD_76834 | JGI IMG/M metagenome (GOLD analysis project Ga0073934, IMG submission 76834) | Hot spring sediment bacterial and archeal communities from British Columbia, Canada, to study Microbial Dark Matter (Phase II) - Larsen... ...
CCTCGGTCACCAACGCCCGGCTGTTCCGCCGTCTCGACCGGCAGAACAGAACGCTGCGGATGCTGGCGCGCGTGGCCCGGGAGTTTTCCTCGAGCCTGGATCTGGACGAGGTCCTCAACAAGGTGGCGAGAACAGTGAAGATGCTGATTCAGTTCGACGCCTTCAGCATCTTCCTGGTCGACGAGCCGCTTTCGGTTCTTCGCAGCAAGATGAGCCTGCGCTACGACCAGCGGATCCGCATCGATCACATTCCGGTCGGAAAAGGGATCTCCGGATGGGTGGCCGAGCACCGGCGTCCCCTTGTCGTGGACGACACTCTCAACGATCCCCGCTACATCGAGACGAGCCCGGGAATCCGGTCGGAAATGGCGATCCCGCTGCTTTCCGCCGACCACCTGGTGGGCGTGCTGGATCTGGAGAGCGAACGCGTGGGTTACTTCACCGAGGAGCACCTCCAGACGCTTTCCCTGCTGGCCCCGCTCATCACGGCCGCGCTCGAAAACGCCCGCCTCTACGACGAGGTGAACCGGCGCAAGCGGCGCATGGAGGACGATCTCGCGGCCGCCCAGAAGCTGCAACAGACGCTGCTGCCGAAACAGGACCCCGGGATTCACGGACTCGAGATCGGAATCGGGTTCCGTCCGGCGGCCGAAATCTCCGGAGACGTGTTCGACTTTTTCGAGCAGGGCGAGGATTACGCGATCATCTGCATGGGGGACGTCGCCGGCAAGAGCGCTTCGGCGGCCCTTTATGGAGCGATGGTGACCGGCCTGCTGCGGACTCTCGGGCCGCGCCGGCGGACCCCATCGGCCCTGATGCGGACGCTCAACGAAGCGCTGATGGAACGCCGGGTGGGCGACAAGTATCTGACCCTGCTCGTCCTGCTGTGGCAACCCAAGACCGGCCTGCTCCAGATGGCGGGCGCGGGCGCCACGGCGCCGATGGTGTTGAGGCGGGGCGGGATTCTGACGCCGGCGGTGGAAGGTTTTCCGCTGGGGATCTTCCCGAACCGGGACTACGAGGAGGTGTCATTTCAGACCGAGCCGGGCGACGTGATCCTGCTGTACTCCGACGGCATCCTGGACCAGCCCAACATCCGGGACGAGCCCTACGGAGAGGGGAGGTTGACCGAGTTCGCGCCGGGCCTCGCCGGGCTGGCGCCGCAACTGATCGTCGAGCGGATCTTCGCCGACCTCGACGAATTCCGCGCCGGGCGGCGCATTCACGACGACCAGACGATTCTCGCCATCCGTGTGAAAGGACCGGAACCGGAAAGTGCTGGCTGAGACCTACCGCTACGACGGAGAAACGCTGTTGTGCGAGCAGACCGCCCTGGCCGATATCGCGCGGCGCGTCGGCACGCCCGTTTATGTGTATTCGGCCGAGGCCATCCGGTCGCGGTTCTGCCGTTACCGCGACGCCCTCGGCGGACCCCCGGGTTCGGTCTGCTACGCGGTGAAGGCCAACAGCAACCTTGCGATCCTGGCTCTGCTGGCGGCCGAGGGAGCCGGGTTCGATATCGTCTCGGGCGGGGAACTGTTTCGCGTCATCGCGGCCGGAGGGGATCCCTCGCGGGTGGTCTTCTCAGGCGTGGGCAAGACGCGCGAAGAGATCGACTACGCGCTGAGCCAGGGAGTGGCGTGTTTCAATTGCGAATCCTGGGACGAGATGGCGCTGATCGATTCGCTGGCGCAGAGGCTCGGCAAGCGGCCGAGAGTGGCCTTTCGGGTGAACCCGGACGTCGACGCCAGGACGCACCGGCACATCTCGACCGGCAAGAAGATCAACAAGTTCGGCGTCGACATCGACCGGGCCTTGGACTATTACGGGCGGGCCGGCGGGCTGAGGAGTGTCGAGGTAAGCGGGGTTTCCTGTCACATCGGCTCGCAAATTTTCGAGACGGATCAACTGCTCGCCGCGGCGGACCGGGTGCTGGCGCTGGCCGACCGGCTGCGCGCCTCCGGGCTGGGCATTCGCCATCTGGACATGGGCGGAGGCCTGGGGGTCGCCTACCGGGCCGAGGAGCGGACTCCTTCGATCGAGGATCTGATCGGCGCATTGCGGGACAAGGCGGCAGGCCGGGGATACTCGCTGCAAGTCGAGCCGGGCCGTTCGATTGTGGCCGAGGCCGGCGTGATGTTGACGCGGGTGCTCTACCGCAAGGACGGTGGGGCGAAGAACTTCGTTGTCGTCGACGCTTCGATGGCGGAGCTGATCCGGCCGGTGCTGTACGAAGCGTGGCATGAGATTGTTCCGCTGCGGAGGGCGGCGAGGCCGCCGCTGAAGGCGGACATTGTCGGGCCGGTGTGCGAGAGCGGCGATTTTCTGGCTGAGGACCGTGACATGCCGATGGTCTTTCCCGGCGATCTGCTGGCGGTGTGCACGGCCGGAGCCTACGGATTCGTGCAGGCGTGCAACTACAATTCGCGGCCGCGGCCGGCCGAAGTGCTGGTCGACGGCGCCTCCTTCCGCGTGGTCCGCGAGCGGGAGACGTGGGACGACCTGATCCGCGGAGAGCGTCCGTAGAGTTGAAGGGGACTGGGTCCGCCCTCCGCGGTCCGGTCTGGCGAATCTACTGGCTGATCGGTTCGGAATCGTCCGAGGTGAGCGCCACGCCGCCCGCCACGGCGGCCCCGGCCACGGCGACGCCGGCCACCACGGCCGTCGTGCTGATTCCGGCCGCCGCCGCGCCCGCGGCTGCACCGCCGGCTGCCGCTCCTCCGGCAGCGGCTCCTCCGGCGGCGGCTCCTCCCGCCGCCGCAGCCGCCGCCGCGGCCGAGCATTTCTTGCCCAGGTCTTTCCACTGCGTCACCTGGATCATCTGCGTCGCTCCGGCCGCGGGAGTCACGTCGGGCACCTGCGAGCCGACGATTTCGACGCGATGGCCGGCGTACTTCTCAATCTGCGCGCTCCGCAACTCGACGGTGACATTGGCCGTCTCGTCGGTCAGCAGATAGTGCGTGTCCCTCTTGACCACGCATCCGGTCATCCGTGACGGCCCCGAAGCCCCGGCCGAGGTCTCAAACTCCAGCGTCCGCCCCGCCGCCACCGACGCGATCATCAGCCCGCTGGCGTTGACCACGCGGAAGCCGCCCGCCAGCGCCGCAACCTGAACGCGGTTTCCCCCGCGGATCGACACGCGCCCCACCGCCTCCGCGCCGCTCGGAATCACCCGGAGCGAGTTCGCCTCCACGCCGTAGCGCGAGGCGTTGCTGAGCTGCCCGGCGCCCCGCTCCAGCACCAAGCGGTCCCGATACACCTTTCCCCGGGTCTCCGCACCCAACGCCATGCGAACGCCGTCAATCAGACGCAACTCACCCGAGGCTTTGTTCGTCTCGATGGTTGTGCCTTCGAAAATCGTCCCGTTGCCCGCCACCGGCGCGTTGTCGATCCGGAAGCTCCCCCTGGCCGACGCAACTCCGATTGCCGGCGTGGCAGCCAGGGCAACGGTGAGATGGGTCGCCAGGAATATCGCCAGGACTCCCTGCAAGTTCATTCCTCGTAGACTCCTTGTCATTTTCCGGACCTCCGACCGCCGGAGCGCCCGATCCTCTATGGAACCGCGGCCATCCTGACGATTGTCCATCGCAGGAGGCCACCATGCACTTCATCGGCGTGATGTTTTGGGAACTGGATGCCGATGGGAGGTGAGAAAAATCCGGTGGAGATTCACCGGGGTACAAGGAGGTATCAGGTGAGACTCTTAGGCCGCCTTAGCTCCTTCGCTCTGACGGTGCTGTTTGACTGTACAGCGGCTGTCGCCTTTCTGCTTGCCTACGCAGGATACAACGGAGAAGGCAGTGTTCCCCTCAACCTGGACCGGGCGATCACCCTCGATCCCTGGAATCCCGATTTCCTGCTGCGCCGCGGCCGGCCCGAAGATATCGAGAAGGCGGCGGCGCTCACTCCGCGCGGCAGCGCGGCCCAGATCGCCCTGGCGATGGAGGCCGAGTCCAACGGCGACCTTTCGGCGGCGCTGGCGCATCTGCGCGAGGCGGAAAAGCGCGACAAGACCTTTGCCCCGTTGTGGGCGCAGGCGAACTTCCACTTCCGGCACGGCAACTGGCCGGAGTTCTGGACAGCGGCGAGGAAAGGCGCGCATCTCTACCAGGGAGACCTCTCCGCGCTCTACCGCCTCTGCCTGCGTACGCAGGACAAGGCCGAAGAGGTCTTCTCGAAAGTGGTCCCGGACCGCAGCGCGGCCGTGCGCCAGTTTCTCGACGTGATGGGAGAAGACAGGCGTCACGCGGAGGCGATCGCCGCGGTTGACAAACTCGCCCGCATGGCGCGCCCGCAGGACCGCGAATTTCTCGCCGCCTACTGCGAGCAGATCCGCGCCGCCCATCCCGCCCTGGCCCTTCCCCTTCGCAACCGCCTGTCGGAGCGGGGCGTGATTCCCTACCCTCCCCTGGACCCGGCGGCAGGCCGCGTCGTCACCAACGGCGGCTTTGAGCGGGAGCCCACCGGAACCTGTTTCGACTGGGCCGTTCCCCGGTCCCACGATCTGTTCACGCGAATGGCGTCCGGCGGCGGCATCCGGATCTCGCTGTCCGGGCGGCAGGCCGACGGCACGGTGCTGTTGAGCCAGGCCGTCCCGCTCGAACCGGGCCGCCGTTACCGGTTGTCGTACAAGGCGGATCTCGACGAACTCCACCCGGCCCGATGCGTGCACTGGAAGCTCGGTCCGATCCGGTCCGAGCCGCTCGACTCATCGCGCGGCGAGTGGACGTTTTCTGTTCCGCCGACGGTTCGCAATCCGGTGCTGGAACTGGTGGCGCGGCGCGAATCCGGGTTCACGCGGGCAGAGGGGCGGCTGCTGATGGAGCGCGTCGACATCCGGCCGGCGGACAACGACCTCGCCGCGGCCCGCTGAACGCCCCGGCCGGCGGACGGGCTTGGACTGTTCCCGGCACTGTGCCACAATCTTGAAATGCTGTGGCTTGTTCTGTTTGCGCTGGCGCCCGGGCTGCGGGCCGCCGAGCCTCCCGCTTCCGACTCGCGCAACACCCGCATTCCCAACACCAACACGCACTTCACGATGCCGGAGTACAAAACGCTGGCGCAGTGGGAAGAGCGCAAGAAGCAGCTTCGCGACCAGATCCTGTTCGCCGCCGGACTGCTGCCCATGCCGGACCACTCGGCGGCGCCGCGCGCCGAGATCTTTGGCAAGGTGACGCAGCGGGACTATACGATCGAGAAGGTCCTTGTTGAGACGCGCCCCGGCTACTATCTCGGCGGAAACCTTTATCGCCCGGTGGGCCGCACAGGAAAGCTTCCGGCCGTTGTCTCGCCGCACGGCCACTGGGTCTATGGGCGGCTCGAGCACACTCCGCTCGGGTCGATTCCGGCGCGATGCATCAGCCTGGCGCGCCAGGGTTACGTTGTCTTCGCCTACGACATGGTGGGTTACAACGACACCATCCAGACGCCGCACGCCTTCGGCGGCAAGCCCGAGCAGTTGTGGGGTTTCGGACCCCTCGGACTCCAGTTGTGGAACTCGATTCGCGCGGTGGATTTTCTGGCGTCGCTTCCGGAGGTCGACGCCGGCCGGATCGGCGCGACCGGCGCTTCCGGAGGCGGAACGCAGACGTTTCTGCTTCAGGCGGTCGACGAGCGGATCCGCTTCTCCTCGCCCGTCAACATGATCTCGGCCCACATGCAGGGCGGATCGCCGTGCGAGAACGCGCCCGGGCTGCGCGTGGGCGCCTTCAATGTCGAGTTCGCCGCGATGATGGCGCCGCGGCCGATGCTGATGGTTTCAGCCACCGGAGACTGGACGAAGAACACGCTCGAGGAGGAATTCCCTGCGGTTCGGCGGATCTACGAACTCTACGACAAGGCCGCTTTTGTCGAAGCGGTCCGGATTCAGGCCGAACACAACTACAACAAGGAAAGCCGTGAGGCGGTGTACCGGTTCTTCGCCCGCCACGCGTTGAACGACGAGGACGCGTCGCGCTACAAGGAGCAGGCGATCCGGGTTGAGAAGCTGGCCGACATGCTGGCGCTGCACAACCGGACGCTGCCGGCGGGCGCGCTCGACTACGACGGTTTGTTCGCGCAATGGCGGGGGATCGTCGAGCGGCAAATGGCCGGCGCCGGAAAGGCAGAGAAGCGCCGCCTGCTCGGCCTGGCTCTCGGAACCGAGTGGCCCGCTCACGTCGACGGGTTCGTCAGCGGGGAGAAGGTCGTGTTGACGCGGCCGGCCGTTGGCGACCGGGTTCCCGGCGTCTGGGTCGCGGGCGAGGGAACGCCGGCGCTGGTCGTGCACCCGGATGGCGCGCAGGCGGGCCGGGTGTCGGCGGAGGGGCGCGCGCTGCTGGCCGCCCGCCGGCCGGTCCTGTTCATCGACGCCTTCCAGACCGGCGAGGCCAGGGCGCCGCGCGACCGTTCGCACGCGCACTTCCTGACGTTCAACCGCAGCGACGACGCTCTGCGTGTGCAGGATATTCTGACGGCGCTGCGATGGCTCGAACTCAAGGGCGCCGCCCGGCTCGAAGTCCACGGGGTGGCGAAGGCGGCCGTGTGGGCGCGCTTTGCCGCGGCGGTGGCCGGGCCAACGGTGTCGGCGCGGGGCGACACGTCCTGGTTCCGGGGAACGGACCGGGAATTCATCGAAACCCTGTTCGTGCCGGGCATTCAGCGGGCGGGCGGCTGGGCCGCGGCGCAGGAGTGACCACGGCCGGCCGCGGCCCGCTTCACATACTCCCGCGATCCGTAGACGACGAGCAGTTGCGAGCCCTTCCAGCAGGCCGGGTCCACCTCCACGGCCGCCGCCTCGAGCCGCACGAAGGGGCCGAGTTCGGCCGGAAACGCGGCCGCGGCGAGGGCGATCCGGTGCGAGTAGTGCAGTTCGGCTTCTTCGTTGGGCACAAGCAGGATGTAGAGATCCCGGACTTTTTCCATCTGCTGCCGGACGATGGCCAGGGGATCGTCAAAATGCTCGAGGCAATTCGATGTCACGAGAACATCGAACGGGGCGGGCAGTTCGCCCTCGGGGTCATGGATGAACCGCAGGCCGGGATGCCGCCGCCGCGCCTGCTCGACGGCGACCCAGGAGAAATCGAGCCCCCAGACCTGGCAGCCGGGAAACGCGCGCGCCAGCAGCGCCACGCCTTCGCCGAAAGCGCATCCCCAGTCGAGGATGGTGCGCCCGCCGGCCTCGAGCCAGGCCCGTTCGCGCGGAGGAAGCGAGGCGATGAGACGCTCCATGAAGTGGGCCGTTTGAGCGGCGCCACCATGGCGGTCCCACTCGTGGCGGAAGTAATGATCCCACCATTGGCGTGAATTGACCGGCCACTCCACCTCCGGCGAGCGTACCATATCAAAGTGAGGAGACTCGACCAGTGGAAGGAGACGGTCCGCCCGTACTACCTCCGCTGGTGTTATTTTCCGCTGTTTCCGCAGGCCCGTCCGGAGTACTTCCGGGACGGCTGGAACGTTCCCCATGCTCCGTTCGACGCGGCGAGTCTGGCTCCCTACCGGCCCGAGCCGGGCCGGACCACTTTTCTGTTTCTGCCCATGAACGACTGGCATGCACGGACGCAGCGCAGCCAGCATCTGGCTGCCGCGCTGGCGGCCCGCCGCCATTGCAGCTTCTATCTGAATCCGCATGTCGGCCGGGAGTATGAATCGGTGTTCCCGTCGCGGCGTTCGCCCCGAATCGGACGGCTGCTGCCGCGAGTGTTCGAGCTTCATATACCCTTGCCACTCGAGCCCGTTTATCACCACCGCATGCTCCAGGCGGAGGAATCGTACTCCCTGGCCGGCGCGATGGCGCCGCTCGACCCGCTATGCCGGGGAAACGTCGTGCAGATTGTCAGCCTGCCGACCTGGCTCGACGCCGCGCTGATTCTGCGCCGGCGCTATGGTTGGCCGATCGTCTATGACTGCCACGATCTGCTCGCCGGATTCGAAACGATGTCGGCCGACATCGTGCAGGCAGAGACGCGGCTGCTGGCCCAGGCCGACCACGTCGTGTTCACGTCGAAGTACCTTCGCGACATGATGTCGCGTCCGGTTCCGGGGATCGAAGCCCGGTCATCGATCGTGCGAAACGGGGTCGACTGGAACCTTTTCGGCGGCCTGCTCGAAGCGAGGCGCCCGCGGCGCGGCCCGGAGAGGACCATCGGCTACTTCGGGGCGCTCGAGAAATGGTTCGACTGCGACATGGTGCGGGCCGTCGCCAGGCGCGCGCCGCGCTACCGGATCGAACTGCTCGGAAGGGTGGAAAGCCCCGAGGTCAGCCAACTGGCGCGGGAGTTTCCGAACGTGCGCCTGGAGGGGGAGGTTCCCTATGACCGGCTGCCCGCCCGCCTGGCGGAGTTTGACGTGGCGGTGATTCCGTTCCGGAACACGCCGCTGACGCGGTGCGCGGACCCGATCAAGCTCTACGAGTACTTCGCCGCGGGACTGCCGGTGGCCGCCACGTGGCTGCCGGAGCTGGCCGGGCAGGCGGACCTCATTTATCTGGCGCGTGACGCGGGGTCTTTCGCTGATGGCGTGATCGAGGCGGCGGCGGAGGACTCGGTCGAGCGGCGCCTGCTGCGCGCCATCGTCGCCAGCCAGTCGAGCTGGGAGGCTCGGGCGGCCGAATTCGAGCGTCTCGCGCTGCGGGTGCAGGGCCGGACCGTCGTACAATGACGGCGTGAGGTACGAACGCAGGGCAGTTCTGGGCGAAGGGGGAATGGGGGTCGTCTACCGAGCCTGGGATGCCGACCTGAAGCGGGAGGTCGCGCTCAAGACGATTCGAGACAAGCGGGATCCGGCGGCGCTCGAACTGTTCCGCAAAGAGTCCCGCGTGCTGGCCTCGCTCAACCACCCCAATATCATCGACATTTACGACATCGGCGAGCTCGAGGAGGACGGCGCCACGGTCCCGTACTTCGTCATGCCCCTGCTGCCGGGCGCGACGCTCGACAAGCTGATCGCCGAACAGCCCCAGCGGCTGACGGTGGAGCGCGTGGTCGAGATCGTGGCGCAGGTTTGCCGGGGTCTGCACGCGGCCCACGAAAAAGGCCTGGTTCATCGCGATCTCAAGCCCTCCAACATTTTCGTCCTCAACGACGATTCGGTGAAGATCATCGACTTCGGCGTCGCGCACCTGGTGGACCAGCAGACCAGCATCGGGGCCAAGGGCACGCTGATGTACATGGCGCCTGAGCAGATCGAGATGAAGCCGGCCACCCTCGCCTGCGACCTGTTCTCGCTTGGCGTGGTCGCCTACGAGTGCCTCGCCCGGCGCCGTCCGTTCACGGGGAGCACGCGGGATGAGATCGCGCGGAGCGTCCTTCGCAGCTCTCCTCCGCCCGCGTCCGAGTTCAACCCCGCCGTCAGCCCGATGTTGAGCCAGGTTGTCCACGCGGCGATGGCGAAGCAGCCTTTCCACCGCTTCGCTTCGGCCCGCGAGTTCTCCGACGCCATGCAACGGGCCATGCGGGGGCAACCGGTGGAGCGGTTTGACCCGGCGCGGATCGAACCGCGGATCCAGCGGGCCGAGAAGGCGCTCAGCGAGAACGAGCCCGATTTCGCCGCCGAGATCCTGTCCGAGCTCGAGTCGGAGGGCCACCTTCATCCCTCCATCCGCCCGCTGCGGCGGAAGGTCGACCAGACGATTCGTGACCGGACGACGGCGCAACTGGTCGAGAGCGCGCGGCGGCGGATGAAGGACAGCGAGTACCAGCTCGCCCTTCAAAAAATCCAGGAGGCGCTCAACATCGATCCCGACAACGCCGCCGCGCTGGAGCTGAGGACGGAGATCGAGAGCAAACGGGTCTCAGCGCAGGCGGAGAACTGGCTGCGAATCGCGCGGCAGCACCTGGAATCGCGCGCCTTCGGCCCGGCGCGGGACGCCGTGCGCCACCTTCTGGCGGCGAATCCGGGCGACCAGGAGGCGCAGCGGATTCTTGCCGACATCGACATGGCGGAGCAGGGCTACCTTCGCGCGGCCCGCGAGAAGGACGAAGTCTACAACCAAGCCCTCGACCTCTGGCAGCGCGGAGACGTCAGCGCGGCGCTGAACCGGCTCGAGAAGGTGCTCGAAATCGACAAACAGTCCCCCGACGCCTTCAACCCGGACCGCAGCGCCAGCTACCAGGACTTCTATAACAAGGTCCGGTCCGAGCATGACGCCATCCATCACGCCTACCAGGAGGCGAAGCGGCACATGGAGTCCGGCAACTACGCCGCGGCGGCCGCCATCTGCGACCATTATCTGCAAAAGTACCCGGAGCACGCGCTGTTCCAGGCGTTGCGGTTCGATATCGGCGAGAGCGAACGGCAAAATCTCTCTCTGCACATGGCCAAGATCGGCAAGGACGTGGAAGCCGAACCGGACCTCGACCGCAAGGTCAAGATGCTAGAAGAGGCCATCCGGCAGAATCCCGGCGAGCCGCACTTCGAGCGGCTGCTGAAATCGGCCAACCAGAAGCGCGATCTGATCAACTCCATCGTCCTCAAAGCCCGCAATCTCGAAGACCGTGGACAGTTCGGTGAAGCGCTGAACCAGTGGGACATCCTGCGCAACATTTATCCGCAGTATCCAGGCATCGAACTGGAGCAGGAAAGGCTCGAGCGGCGGAGGCGGCAGGCGGAACGCTCGCGGGCGAAATCGCGCTGGGTCGAGCAGATCGACGCGGCGCTGGCGGCGGGCGAGGCGGCCCGCGCTTCGAGCCTGGTCCGGGCGGCTCTCGAGGAGTTTCCGGACGACGCCGAACTCCAGGCGCTCGAGAAACTGGCGGCGCAGGCGGGAGAGAAGGCGGCAGCCTCGACGCAGAGCATCGAGGAAGCGAAGTCGCTGTATTCGCGCGGCCGCACCGAGGAGGGCATCGCGCTGCTGCGGCGGGTCGTGGCCGCCGATCCCGCCAATCCGGCGGTCCGCCAGTCCCTGGTCGACATGCTGCTCCGGAGCGCGTCGGCGCACATGGAGCAGGACTGTAGCGGGGCGCTGCGGCTGGTCGACGAGGCGCTGCGCCTGGATCCGGCGAACGCGCAGGCGCAACGGCTCCAGACGACGATCGCCGAGCGCAAGCGCGGCGTGGAAGTCGATCACTGGCTGGGGGCGGCGCGGGAACTGCAAGCCGCCGGCAACCTGGAAGGGGCGCTCGACAAAGTCAACGCCGCGCTGGCTCTGTATCCGACCGACGAGCGGTTGAAAAAGCTCCGCGACACGCTGGAGCGGATCAACGAGACGATGGTGGCGCCGCCGGAGGCCGTCCCTCCCGCGCCGCCGCCTGCCGCGCCGCCTGCCGCGGCGTCCGCTCCCGCGCGACAGGCGTCCCCGGCGCCGCCGAAGCCCGCTGCGGCCCCGCCTCCGGCGGCCGCGAAGCCGATTCCTTCTTCCCCTCCGGCCGCTCCGCCCGCCGCCGCGACGGCCGCTCCCGCTTCGCCGGCGGCCGCGGGCTACAAGAAGCCGGGGACGGCGGCCAAGGGCTTCGACAAGCGCTGGTTTGCGCTGGCCCTGGTTCCTCTGCTGGCGGCGGGCGCGTGGTTTGTCGCCGGCCGCGGCGCGGCGCCTCCGGCGCCTGTGGCGAACCAGGAGACCGCCGTTCCGGCCGCGCCGGACGAGGTCGAGGTGACGTTCGAGATCACGCCGGCCGAGGCGAGCATCCTCATCGCGGGCAAGGATCTCGGGACCCAGCGGACGTTCCGCCTCCTTCCCGGACAATACGAAGTCGAGTTCCAGCGCGAGGGCTTCGAACCCTTCCGCACGACGATTGACGTCGTCCGCGGCATGACGCCCCCGGCGGGCATCGTGATGAAGCCGCTCGCCGGCACGATGTCGGTTTCCGTGGGAACCTCGGGCAGAGTCGTTCTGAGCGGGACTCCGCTCCGGCTGGCCGGCGGGCGCGGCTCTCTGCGCATCGATCCCGCCACATACCGCGTCGAGGTCGGCAACGCGCTCGGCAAGGCGAACTTCGGTCTTGAAGTCAAACCGGCGAGCCTTCCACAGATCCGTGACTTCACACAGCGAGGACTTTTCGCCGCGGTGATCGCGACGTACGGTAAGCAAGCCTGGGTTCATGGGCCGGGAAGCATCGTCATCGGAGGCCAGACGCTGCCCGTGCCCGGCGGCGGACGGGAACTCCAGGGCCTGGCCGCCGGGAAGCACCCGATGACGGTCAGCGACGGCAAAGAGCGGCGTCAGGTGGAGATCGAGGCCGGCCCGGCGCCAATGGTGTACGTCTTCGCCTTCGAGCCGGGCCTGGTGGATTTCCTTATCTCGACAAACGAGGACGACGCCACCGTCACGATCGACGGCAAGGCCGCCGGAACCACCAGAAACGGGCAGTTCGCGACGCAGCTCGCGCCGGGTGCGCACACCGTCCGGGTCACCAAGAACCTGTTCTCCGACCCCGGCGAGCGCAGGATCACGGTCCGGCCCGGAATCGCTCCGGAGACGTTTCTGCTGACGACGCAGATGGCCGGGTTCACCATCGTCGGGGCGCCGCCGAACGCGCAGGTCGTCGTCGACAACAAGACCGTGGGATCGGTGTCGCACGAAGGCCTGTTCGAGCACGCTCTGCCGCCGGGCCCGCACGTCATCGGCTTGCGGGCCAAGGACTATGTCTCGAAGGACTCGAGCCGGACGTTCAGTCCCGGCCCGAAAGTCCGGTACTCCGGACGCGAGCTGCTGGATCCGGTGGGATACGTCCAGCTGGCGGTGACACCCGCCAACGCCACCGTGACTCTCAACGGAGGATCGGAGAGGAACCGCGTGGTCAAGGAGCAGCGGCTCACTCTGCCGCCGGGGGACTATGAGTTCACCGCGGTGGTTCCGGGCGGAGCTCCGCAGTCTCAGAAGGTCTCGGTCCGGCTCGGCCAGACGGCGCAGGTGACGCTCAATGCGGCCCGTCCGGCGGTGGTTTCCCTGCGGAAGGAGGCTTTGGCTGGAGGCTTGCAGGAGTTTGACGGGCCCTGGCAGAAAACCCCCGACGGATGGGCGGAGCTGGGCAGCAACCAGCAGGGGCTCGTCGCGCTGAACAGCCCGGTCACCGTGGCGTTCAAGGTGCAGAAGAAAGGCACCTTCAGTAAGAAGGCGCGCTGGGTAGTGTCCTACCGGAACGCCGCCAACTACATTCTCTTCGAGCTAGGGGACAACCTCGAAGTGGCGGAGTTTTTCAACGGCAAGAAAGAGGACAAAGCGAAGCAGACCGTGGCGCGGAACGCCGAGGACGTGAAGATCCAGATCTCGTCTACGCAGATCACCGTCGAGGTGGGCGGCAAACCGATTCCATTTTCGAGCGCCGCCTTCCGGCAGAGTAATTTTCTCGAAGGCAAGTTCGGCTTCCGTGGGCCGGTCGGCGTGCGGGATCTGGAAATGCGGTAACGCCGCGCGGGCCCCGCGGAGGGCGAGGGCAACGCGCGGCCGGTCACCACTCCGAGTAGGGAGTGCCTTCGAGGGAGCGCGCATCCGATCCCGAACGGACGTCGAAGATGCCCGGCTCGGTCTGGCTCACGCTGGTCAGCGAATCCTCCATGATGACCTTCCATGTCTGGTTGCTGTCGGTGATCGGGTCCTTCGGGATCTGCCGCAGGTAGCCTTCGCTCACCAGGTCCTGGAGCGATTGCGGGGCTTTCTGCTTGTCGTAGGTGTATTCGTCGATGACGTTGCGCAGCGTGAACAGGTTGTTTCGCAGGACGCTTTCCTTGGTCCGCAGCAGAGCTTTCTGGTAGAGCGGGACGGCGATCGACACGAGCATCGAAACGATCGTCAGCACGATCAGGATTTCGACGAGCGTGTAGCCGCGGCGCGCGCTACCACTCCGAGTAAGGTGTTCCATCGGCCGCCTTGTCATAGGTCTTCGAGTAGACGTCAAACACGTTTTGCCCGCCCCAGCTCGTCGACGAAGGGTCGTCGCGACTGCTGCGGAGGCCCCATTCGCGCTGACCGGTGAAGGGGTCGCGCGGAATGCGCCGCAGGAACTTCACCTTCTTGTCGACGGATCCGCTCGCCTTGACGCCTTCAACCAGCACCTCAAGCTTTGGCGGGTAACAGTCCGAATCGAGCTTGGACGCTTCCGGATTGAGCTGCCCGTAGTCGCAGGCGTCTTTGAACTTGTCGATCGCCGTGCGCAGTTCAACCAGCGCCCGGCGGAGTTCCCTCTCCTTGTCGCGGCGGACCTTGAAGCGGTTCAGAGGCAGCGCCATCGTGGTGAGCATCAGCAGGATCGTGAACGACACGATGAGCTCAATCAGGGTGAAGCCGGCCCGCCGGCGGCGGTACGGCGATCGGCGGCGCATGCTACTCCACGTTCACGGTCCAGACCGGCGCGGCCGTCTCGATCGGCTGCTGCCGGGAGTCTTTCAACTGGAGGTCGAGGACGGTCACCTGGGTCGACCCCTTCCCGACGGCCTGGAAGACCAGATTCACCAGCGGACCCGAGCCCGAGGCGCCCGGCGTCCCCGGCGTCCGGTTGAGAACAATGCTGGCCTCCCCTTCGTCGTTGCGGATGTTGCGTGTGAAGATTGCCTGCTGGCCTCCCTGGTCGAGCAGCGAGCCGCGCGTCACTTCGGTGAGCCGCAGCACCTTCGGATCCCACTTGATCCGCAGCGGCGCGGCCGCCAGGTCGGAGACGGAACTGGCCTCGATCGACGCCGTCACCGCGCCGCTCAGCTTGACCGCGGAGACTCCCGGCGAAAATTGCAGCCTGGGCGCCGGGGGCCGCACACCGGCCGGAGCGGCCGGCAATCCGGGAATTCCGACGATCGGAACGGGCTGCAATCCGGGCGGAGGACCCGGCGGAGCGGGAGCGGCGCCGGGCACGGGCGGGGCGGCCGTCTTCGGCGGCTCCGGAACGGGCTTTTCCGCGGACGGCTCCGGACCGGGGTCAGGCTTGGAGGCATAGGAGAGCTTCACCGTCGCGTCGGTGCCGGCGGCGATGCCGCGCAGGTTCAGGTCCGTGATCTCGGGCACGCGCACGACGTGCGGCACCAGCGCGATCAGCAGTTCGCCCTGGCTCTTCTCAATGCTTTCCCCGCTGAAAATCCTTCGCAGCACGGGCAGGTTGCCGACTCCGGGCGTGCCGGAAACCGACCGCGTGTCCTGATCCTGCCGCAGTCCACCCAGGATGCTCACCTCGCCCGACCGGAGACGCACGACGTGCGAAAACTTACGCTGGCCGATGACGGGTTGCGCCAGTCCGCCGACGTCGATGCGGTCCCGGATGTTCGAGATGTCGATCTCGATCTTCATCGTCACCTCGTCGGCGCCGTGGACGGTCGGCTCGATGTCCACGTTGACGCCGACGTCGGCGAACTGAAACTGCGTGCTCACCAGGGGCGAGACGCCGATGGCGCCGACGCCGGGCTGAAAGCTGCCGGTGGCATACGGATACCGGTCGCCGATCTTGAGGGAAGACTTCGCCGCGTGGGTGGCGCGAATCTGCGGCGACTGGAGCACGCGCGTGCCGCGGTCCGACATCAGCGCCTGCAACAGCGCGTTCGGGATGGCCACGGCGAAATCCTCGGCCCGGATGTCGCCGAGGCGCGAAAGGCGGACGGCGCCCGCCGTCGCCGTCGACGTGGAGGTTGACGTCGTCGTTGTCGTGTCGCTGGTTGAGGAAGTGGAACTGCCGCCGACCGTCCCCAATTCCGTCCGCGGGGCGAAGCTGACCGGCAGACGCAGGCCGTTCTGGCCGCCGGAGACGAAGGTCGCCGCCAGGTCCCGAGTACGGGACCGGTTGGCCTCCATCACGATGACGTCGATGACGACCTCGCCCTTCGGCTTGTCAAGGTCGGCGATGATCTTGTCGGCGAGCGCGACCTTGTCGACCTCGCCGCGCACCATCAGCACGTTCTGAGAGGCGTAAGGAAACACGCGGCGGATGTCGGTCATCGTTCTCAGGATCGTGGCGATCTCCTGGAGCTCCTGCGGAGTGGTCAGGTTCTTGAGGTAGTAGGTCTTGACCACCATGTCCTCGTGGTCGCGCCGCTTGGTGACGTTGTCATTGGTGAGGAAGATGGTGTTGGGCGAGATGGGCTTCCAGTACGTTTTCGTCAGCACGCTCAGGTGTTCGAGCGCCTGATCGAGCGTCGAGTTGGTGAGGTCGATCGAATAGTTCTTGCCGGTGGACTGATACTCCGGGTCCCAGATGACGTTCAGACCGGCGATCTTGCCGAGCGTGTCAAACAGCACCTTGGCCGGCTGATTGTTCATCTTCAACGTGGAGATCCTGCGGTTGAGGGGCTTGAGCTCCGGGATCGGCAACATGGATTGGAGCCGCGCCTCGAGGTTCTTCCTCGCGTCATTGACATCAGCCTGCGCCTGCTCTCCGGCCTGGCGCCGGGCGGCCTCGATCGCCGCCAGCGTCCGCTTCAGCTCGGAGGCGGCGATGGCGGAGGAGGGATCGATGGCGTACGCCTTCCGGAACTCCCGCGCCGCCCCCTCCAGGTCGCCCTGCTCACGCAGCTTCAGGCCGGCCTCCACCCGCACCTGCCCGGCCTGGAACCGCACCCGCCGCACCGCCAGCTGGTAGGCCGCGTCGAGCGGGTCCTCCCCCACGGCCTTCTCGTAGAGTTCGAGCGCAAGGTCGAAATTCCGTTTGCTCTCGGCGATCTGGCCTTCCTTGAGGAACTTTTCCCCTTTGCGCGTGCGCGCCTCGCTCGGCGGCGCCACGGCCAGAAGCAGCCCGCCGACTCCGGCGGCGAGCTTCAAGCAGTTGAAAAAACGCATCTTAGTCGAATTCCGGCTCTGTGTTACGATGAGGGAAGAAGCTTTTCGTTGCTTCCCTATATCTATTTGACGTCAAACCGGTTTTCGACGTGGAGACCGATTTGGGGAGCCTCCTTCCGTGGCCACTGGCGATTCACAGTTCAAAGTGCTGTCCGACAACCGTCAGGCGCGGTTTCACTACGAGTTGCTCGAACGGTTTGAGGCGGGTCTTGTGCTGACCGGGACGGAGGTGAAGTCCGCCCGGACGGGTCGGATCAACCTCCAGGACGCGTTCGCCGAGGTCCAGGCCGGGGAGGCGTGGCTTGTCAACGCCCATTTCAGTCCGTACAGTCACGGCAACCGCTACAACCACGATGCGGTCCGAAGGCGGAAGCTGCTGCTGCACCGGCGGGAGATCGACAGGCTGTTTGGCAAGTCGAGGGAAGGGCTCACGATTGTTCCGACCAAAGTCTTCCTCAAGAACGGGCTGGTGAAGTGCGAGATCGCGCTCGCCAAGGGCAAGAAACTGCACGACAAGCGGGCCACAGAGAGGAAGCGAGAGAACGAGGCGGAAGCCCGGGCCGCAATGGGACCCAAGCGGTGACGGCGGGATCCAACCGGGCAGAAGGGGACTAGGTTAAGGAATGGACATCAGAGTGACCGGCGACCCTGTCGCCGCCGTGGAATGCGACGCGATGATCGCCCTCGCCGGCGAGGGCGAAGCCGTCCGGCTGGGCGCCGCGTGCGATGCGCTGATCGCCCGGCTTGCCGAAGACGGCGAATTCCAGGGAAAGGCGGGCGAGATCGCCGTCATTCACGCACCGGGGGGATTGGCGGCCCGCCGGCTGGCGCTGGCCGGCGCCGGGAAGGCGAAGGACTACCGCAAGACGGTCGCCGGCGCAGTCCGTCATTTGCGCACCAAAGGAGTTAGGTCGGCGGCCTGTTTCTTCGCCGAAGGGGATCTCGACGCGGCGAATGCCGCGGCGGCCGTCGAGGGGGCCATTCTGGGCGACTATGAGCCCGACCGGTTGAAGTCGGAGCCGTCCAAGTCGATGGCTTCGTTTTCGGTGGTCGGATCGGGCTCCGGGATCGAGACTTCGGTGAGCAGGGCGGCGATCATGGCGGAATCCCAGAACTTCGCGCGGGACCTCGGCAACGAGCCGTCCAACGTCCTGAATCCGACGGCGCTGGCGAGCCGGGCCAGGCTGATGGCGACCCAGACCGGGTTGGAGGTCGAGATACTGGACGAAGACCGCATGCGTCAGTTGGGGATGGGCTCCCTGCTGGGCGTCGCCCAAGGCAGCATCCAGCCGCCCGTGCTGATCATTCTACGTCACAATCCCACCAACGCCAAGCCGGGAGTTCACCTCGGACTCATCGGTAAGGGGGTCACCTTCGACAGCGGCGGAATCTCCATCAAGCCCGCCGAAGGGATGGAGAAAATGCGTTACGACATGTGCGGGGCGGCGGGCGTTCTCGGCGCGATGCGCGCCATCGCCCTGCGGCAAGCGCCGGTCCGCGTGACGGCGCTGATTCCCGCCGTCGAGAACATGATCAGCGGGAAGGCCCAGCGGCCGGGTGACATCGTCAGGTCGCTCAGCGGCAAGACAGTGGAGGTGCTCAACACCGACGCTGAAGGGCGGCTGATTCTCAACGATGCGATCACCTACGCGCAGAGGCTCGGCTGCACGCACCTGGTGGATGCGGCCACGTTGACCGGATCGGTGGTGGTCGCTCTCGGCCACGTTTATACGGGCGGCTATACGAACAATCAGGAACTGTTCGACCGCGTTCAGGCCGCCGCGCGCCGTCAGGGCGAAAAGATCTGGCAGATGCCGCTCGAGGAGGAGTACAAAGAGCAGCTCAAGAGCGCCCACGCCGACCTGGCCAACATCGGAACGCGCTGGGGCGGGTCGATCACGGCGGCGTGGTTCCTTCGTGAGTTCGCCGACCCGACGCCGTGGGTGCACCTCGATATCGCGGGCACGGCGTGGCTCGACGACGCCAAGCCCTGGGCTGCGAAGGGTCCGACGGGCGTGTGCGTGCGGACACTGGCCGACCTCGCCGAGAACTGGTGATCGAGGCTCGGAAAACTCAGCAGGCCAACGCCTTAGCAGCAAAATGGGTTCGTTTCGTACGGGCCGGCTGACGCCTCCGAGCCGGCCTCAGGACAGTCCGAGCAGCCGCACGGCGTTGTCGAGGTAGACCTTCCGCAGAATGGCCGGGGGCAGTCCGAGACCATAGATCTTCCAGCGCCCCTGAGGCGGCACCCGGGCGGGAGCGTAATCGAAGTACTCGTCCTCGGTTTCAAGGAAGCGGAAGTAGATCTGGTAGAGCAGATCGCCGAAGACCTGCTGCGGGTACTCGTGTCCGTTGGGAACCGCGTCGGTTCCAAACAGGACGCGGTCCTGGAAGCGTTCGAAGAACTTTCGGGCGGTGCGCGGCTGCCGGCCGAGTTCGCCGATGCGGGCGCCGAACTCGACATACATGTTCGGATAGCGGTCGAGCGCCTCGCTGATGTAGCCAAGATTCTCGGCGTTTCCCATATGCAGTACCAGGAACATCGTCCGAGGATGGCGGGCGAGGACGCGGAACCGCGCCTCTTGCAACTCGCGGTCCGAGGGGTAGTCGCGGCCGTGGAAGGACCAGTCCGGATGGGCGTTCAGCTCCTCAAAGCGTTCGTTGAACCGGTCGACGGGCGTAAAGAACGCTTCCGGATCGGAGGTGTGGATCGCCACGGGCATGTTCAAGGCGCCGCAAGCCTCCCACATCGGGTCGAACCGCCGGTCGTCCACTTTGATCAGCGGCCCCTTGTCGAACTGCTCGCGCACGACGAGTCCCAGCGACTTGAGCACTTTCAGGCCGCGGGCGCCGGCCTTGTGCGCGCGCACGATCTCGTCGGCCTGGAGCTTTCCGTATCCCGGTTCGGCCACGCGCTCAAACCACGGTTGGGTGAAGACGAGGAACCGCCCGGGGTAGCGGGCGAGCGCCTTCACAGACTGGTCGAGAGCGGCTCCGAATCCGCCGGTCAGGTGAACCATCATGCGGATGTTCCGGCGGTCCATCACGGGCAGGAGTTCCTCGGGAGGAAGGATCAATTTCCCGTCGCCCCAGCCGAGATGGGTGTGGACATCGATCACCGGGAACATGGCCCGCGGCGCCGGCGTCTCCCTGACGTGAAGCATGGACCTGGGTTCGAACGCCGACAGATCAAGCGGTCTGGGCGTCTGCGCGGCCGCGGCGGCGGGCAGCAGGGAAAGCAAGGTCCGGCGCGTCATGTTGAGATGACATGATAGCAATGGATATGCTGTGTGATATGAGTCTCCGAACCTGGGTTTTCCTGGCATTCCCCTGCCTGCTCGCGGCGGCCAACTGGCCCACATGGCGGGGGCCGTCGGCCGACGGCGTCTCGCCGGAGAAAGGTCTTCCCACATCGTGGAGTACGACCAACAACGTGACGTGGAGACTGGCGATGCCGGACCTCTCGGGATCAACTCCGGTCATCTGGGGCGACACGATTTTTCTCAGCACCGCGGAGGCGGGCAAGATTTCCGTCTGGGCGGTCGACCGCAATGCGGGAAAGCTGAAGTGGAAGCAGCAACTGGCGCCGGAGGACGGCCATGTCCGCAAGGGCAACATGTCCTCGCCGTCGCCGGTGACCGACGGCAAGACCGTCTGGGCGATGTCGGGCAACGGCCACGTGAAGGCGTTCGATTTCACCGGAAAAGAACTGTGGCATCGCGATTTCTTCAAGGACTACGGCCGGTTCGGGCTGAACCACGGCTACGGCTCCTCCCCCCTGCTGCTGGCCGACGGTCTGGTGATCCAGGTGCTTCACGGCTACAAGACGGACGACCCGTCGTACGTGGTCAAGCTCGATCTGAAGACGGGAAAGACAATCTGGAAAGTGGAGCGGCCCACGGACGCCACGGTGGAGTCGCCGGACTCTTACACGACTCCGGTGCTGATCAAGGCGGGCGGCAAGGCGCAGATCGTGGTTACGGGAGGCGATTACGTGACCGGCCACGACCCCGCCACGGGCAAGGAGCTTTGGCGCGGAGGAGGACTCAATCCGCGCAACAATCCGATGAACCGCATCGTCGCCTCGCCGGTCGTCCTGGGCGACATCGTGTACGTGCCGACGCGGGTAAACCCGCTGCAAGCCTATCGCGCGGGCGGATCGGGCGACGTGACGAAGTCGCATCTGGTTTGGGCGACTCCGAACGGGCCGGACGTGCCGACGCCTGTCACCGACGGCAAGTATCTCTACATGATCAACGACCGAGGCATCGCCTACTGTTTCGACGCCCATACCGGCAAGGAGATCTACGGCGGGCAGCGCATCAAGCCGGCGATCTACTCCTCGTCGCCTGTGCTGGCGGACGGCAAAATCTACATGACGAACGAGGAGGGGCTCACGACGGTGATCAAGGCCGGTCCGACGTTCGAGGTTCTCGCCGAGAACGCGCTCGACGACTACACGCTGAGTTCGCCGGCGATCTCCGACGGGCAGATCTTCCTCCGCACGAAGCAGTGGCTGTACTGCATCGGCAAGCGCACGCGGCAGTAGCTCTGACGCGGCGGGTCTGGTGCGGTCCCCTGCTTACTCGGTCACCTGGAGGCGGAACACGTCGGGACGGGCGTAGTGTCCGGTGACGTCAAAATCGAACTTTCCGCGCACGATCTCCCCCAGGTCCAGGTCCGCCACGAGAACGGTTTCCTTCTCGAAGTCCGGACCCGCCAGGACGCGTCCGAGCGGGTCGATGATGGCGCTGCCCCCGCGGCACATCACGGTCTCGGGGTCGTCGCCGAAACTGGTGGGGAAACCGGGCGGATAGTCCCGGCGCCGGGCAAACTGGTTCGCGCTCAGAACGAAGCAGCGGCCTTCCAGGGCGATGTGGCGGATGGTCGATTGCCAGCTGTCGCGGGGATCGGCGGTGGGGGCGCAGTAGAGTTCGATCCCGCGGGAGTAGAGGTGCGTACGGTAAAGCGGCATGTAGTTTTCCCAGCAGATCGCCGCGCCGATGCGCCCGAACGGCGTCGTGATGACGGGCATGGTTGACCCGTCCCCCTGGCCCCAGATCAAACGTTCGGAGGCGGTGGGCATCAGCTTGCGGTGCTTGCCGGCGAGCCCGGCGCGGGGCGAGACAAACACGACCGTGCAGTAAAGCGTGCCGCCGGACCGCTCGATGACGCCGACGACGAGGAAGAGGTCGAGTTCGCGCGCCAGACGCTCCATCGCCTCCACGGCGGGTCCGGGGATGTCCACGGCGGATTCCCAGTATCGGCGGAACCACTCCCGGCCCTCCGGCGTCCGGTCGCCGACGACGGCGCCGAACCCGTATCCTCGGGGATAGCCGCCCAGGAAGGCCTCCGGGAACACCGCGACCTGCGCGCCCTCCGCTTTCGCCTTGCCGGCCCACCAGGACAGCTTTTCGAGAGACACCGAGGTTTCGAAAGCGGCGGAGGCGGCCTGGATGACGGCGGCGCGGGTGATCATGGCTCATCCCATGGTAAACGACGCCCCGGGGTTCAGGGATGGGCGATGGCGATAAGGGATCGCGAGCGCTTGAGAACGCATTCGAGCGCGACGCCGAGCGTTTCCGGATCGAGCGCGCCAAAGCTCTCGTCAAGGATCACGAGGCCGCTCTGCTGAAGCAGGGCCCGCGCAATGAAGACGCGGCTGCGCTCGCCCTGGGAGAGCTGCCAGCCCGTCTCGCCGACCATCTGCTGGAGGCGTGCGGGCATGCGGTCAAGGAGGGGGCCGAGGCCGAGTTCCAGGCAGATTTCCTCGGCCTCATCGATATCGGCCTGGGTGGGGGGCCAGCGGCGCGCCATCAGCAGATTGAACAGCAGCGGCGCCGAGATGAGGTGATTCTCGTGATATTGCGGCGCGGCGGCGACGCGGCGGCGCCAGGCCCGGTCGCCGAGGGTGGCGCGGTCGAGACCCGACGCCAGCAGCGTCCCGGAATCGGGCTCGCGCAAGCCGGCGAGGAGCGCGCCAAGAGTGGACTTGCCCCCGCCCGAGGCGCCCTCCAGCAGAATCCGGTCACCCGGTTCCACGCGAAGACTGGCGCCCTTGAGGGCTTCGGTTCCTCTCCGTGGATAGCGGAAGCTCAGTTCGGCCGCTTCCAGGACGTGGGTGGGGTTGGGTTCGGCGATCCCCGCTCCGGTCCGTTCGGGACGCGCCGCGGCGGCAAACAGGGGCGCCACCTGGCGCCACCCGATCCAGGCGGACGCCAGTTGCGCGAGGCCGGAGACAAGCCGGCGGAACGCGCGAAACGCCAGAAGGATGCCGCCGATCGCGATGGCGAGAGTCGCTTGTGACGACGGTCCGGAGGCGGCGTGGAAGGCAGGAGCAAGCCCAAGGATTCCACCCACCAGCCAGCCGCGGGGCAGGATCGCCGACAGGCGCACCGCCGCGAGGTCCATTTCCCGGGCGGCATCGAGATAACCGGCGAGGGCTTCGTCCTCGCCGTCATGGCGCCGCTCCGGGGTCTGTTGTGCGAGCCGGGTGCGTTGGCCGGCCATGCGTTCCACCAGGTCGTTCGTGATAGCCATGCGGCGCTCGGTCCACGCCGCGCGCCGGCGGGCGAAACGCACCGCCTGGAGGAGGCAGAGCGCCACGGCGAGGGCGAGCATCGGCAGGTGAAACAGCGGCGCGGCGCCCAGGGCCAGCACAAAGGCCGCCCCCGCCAGTTCGACGAGCGCCAGCGCCGCGGCCAGTCCGCCGCTCACCGCGAGCGACTCGACCATTTCCGACTCGATCACGCGGCCCAGGTGCCGCCCCGCGCCGTCGCAGCGGACCTCTTCAAACTCGAGTTTGAGCGCGCCGGCGAGCAGGCGCTGCTTGAGCAGTCCTCCGAAGCCGATGGCGAGAGCGCCGCGCGACCAGACGTTGAGCAGCCGGAGCGGAAGCATGGTCGCCAGCAGCAGGGCCCACGCGGTCATCCAGCCCGGATCAGGGCGGCCATCGAGCGCGCCGCGGCCCACCAGAGCCCAGGCGGCGATCATCAACAGGAAGGCGGTGAAGTGGCTGGCCGCGTAGGCGGCGGCGCGCCGGTAGAGTCCGGCATCGCGCAACTGGCGGGAGAAGCCCGCCGAAGGCGGCATGCGAATGCGCCAGAGGCGGGCTATTGTCTTGCCGCCGAGGCGTTCGGCGAGGAGCCGGCGGCGGGCGTTCCCGCGCCTCCGTTCCGCGATGCCGCACTGGCCGAGGAGCCTGTCGATCGCTTGCAGGGCCTCGGCGCCGGCCTCGCGGCTGGCGGCATCGAGCAGGTCCGCCACGGCGGCGGCGCGGCGGCGGGAGGCCGGATCGAGCAGAAGGATCCGCTTTCCTTTCCCACCCACGGCGACGAGGTATCCGATTCCGGGAAGATGGATGAGGGCCGGGGCCGCTCCGGGCAGCCCGAGGCGAAACCGGGCGGCATCAAGGGGCACAAACTCGGCGTCGAGCCCCATGCGGGCGCAGGCGGCTTCGATGTAGCTGTCGGGATCGGGGAGCAGCGCCGGGGGAACAAGGAACGCTCCCGAACCCGACCAGCCGGCGGCGCGGCAGGCCGCTTCCACCGCCAGAGGCAGGTCCGCTTCGGGCCAGACGAGTTCTCGCAGAGGCGTGGTCATGCGGCCCCCGCGCCCGGGTCCAAGAGCCGCCCGTCCTCCATCCGGAGGCGCTTCCAGAATCCGCCCGACCAGAAGTCGCGGCGGACCCTCTCCTCGGCTTCCAGCAGCGCGGCGTAGCGCGACCCTTCCCTGGCCGCGAGGGCGGAAGGGAGTCCGTCCTCCACGATTCGTCCCTCTTCAATGACCAGGACGCGGTCAAACCCGAGCGTGGCGCCGACATCGTGAGTGATGGCGAGGAGCGTCGCATGGGGCCACCGCCGGCGGGCCCGTTCGAGGATCGCCCGCCGCCGGCCGTGATCGAGACCGCGGGCCGGCTCGTCCAGAATGACCAGCCGGACGTTTTCGCGCAGCAGGGCACGCCCGATGCGCACGCGCTGCCCTTCGCCACCGGAGACCAATCCGCCGTTTTCCCCGAGCACGGTTTGCAGGCCCTCCGGCAACCGCCGCAGCAGGCCGGACAGGTCCGCGGACTCCATGGCCGGGGCGACATCGCTGACCGATCCGGGCGGCGACCCGTACAGGAGGTTGTCAAGCAGGGTCCGGTTCCACAGCTGCACCTGCGGATCGATCCAGGCGGTCTGGCGCCGCAACCGGGACAGTTCCGCGCCCCAAAGCGGCCTGCCATCCACGAGCACTTCGCCCTGCGACGGACGGTGCCAGCCGAGCAGCAACCCGACGAGGCTGGACTTTCCCGCGCCAGAGGAACCGACGACGGCCACGTGGCTTCCGGGAGAAATCGACAGGTCGATACCGGAGAGAATCGTCTGGCCGGCCGCCACGACGGCGACGTTGTGAAGATCCACCGCGGCGCCGCCCGGCTGCTCCGGGGCGGTCACCGGCGCCGCTTCCTCCTCGTCGGGCGCGTTCAGCGGTTCGATCAGACGGAGGGCGATGTTGCGTTGAGCCGGGTACTGCCAGGCGAGTTCGGCGAGTTCGAGGCCGAGCGAAGGCAGGTTCAGGGTCCAGTAGACAAGAAGCAGAAGACTCCCCGCCTCGATGCGGGGGCCGCGGCCGGCCAGGCCGAGAGCATCAAACAGGATCCAGACGGCGATGGCATGCGTGACGAGAAACTGGAGCCCCTCCACGCGGACGACAATCCGCTGGAGTTCGAGCCCGGTCCGCGCCCATTCGGCCAGGAGCGCGGACTGCTCGCGCCGCAGCGCGGGCCCGGCGCCGTGGGTGCGCACGGCGGTCAGCCCTTGCAGGGCGTCGTAGTAGAAGCGGCTCAGCGCGCCGGTGTGGCTGCGCCAGCGGAGGTCGCGTTCGAGAAGCGCGGGCTGGGCCAGCAACGGGATGCCCGCCGCGGACACGGCCAGGGCCAGGGTCCAGGCGGCGCTGCCCGGGTCGAGCCAGCAAATGGCCGCCGCGGTGAAGGCCAGTTCGCAGGCGGCGCGGAAGAGGTGGGCGAGCAGTTCGGGCAGTTCCCGCAACCGGTGCGACATGTGGCAGCGCTCGGCCATGTCGGAGGAGAGGCGGCTGCGGAAGTAGCGGTCGCCGAGCAGGGGAACCTTCTGGTGAAAATGAAGCCGGAGCCGTCCCTCGAGTTTGCGTCCAAGGCGCAGCGTGCTCGAAGCGACGGGGTACTCGACCATCCAGAGGATGGCCGAGAAGCCGGCGAGAAGGGCGATGGCGCCGAGGCTCTGGCCTCCGGTCACGAGGAGGCGCCCGAGATCGAACAGGCCGCGCAGCAACACGGCTTCCGCAATGACTCCGGCCGCGGCGAAAGCCACGGCGACCAGGAGCAGGACCGGCGCGAGGCCCTCGGGACGCAACCTGGCGAGCAACTCCCGGAAGGGCCGTTCCGTGCTCTGATCGAGGGCGGCGGCGAGTTCGCGCGGCAGAGGCGGCTCATCGGCAGCGCGTTTCCGGCGGCCGCGGACGCGAACCAGAACGGCACCGCGCAGGAGGACCTGGGCTTCATCGTCCGCGCTCCGGGCAGACCAGTAGGAAGGGGGGATCTCCTCCGGCGCGGCGGCCAGCCGGGCGCACAGACGGGCGGCCTCGCTGCCGCGGGCGGCCGCGCCAGCGCGCACGAGGCTCGCGGCCATGCGCGCCGCCGCGTCCAGGGCCGCCAGGGAGCGCCAACCCGAATCACCGAGCGCGGCGTCGAGCAGGCGCGACTGCTCCGCGCGGTTCACGCCAAGGCGGGCCAGGCGCCGGCGGAGGATGGGGACGAACTCTCCGCCGCCTGCCCATTCCCGCCAGTCCGCGGCCGGCGCCTGCTGGGCGTGAAGGAGGACCTCCTTCGAAAGCGCATCGCGTGTGGTCCAGCGCCGCCCCCGCGCGGGATCCATCACCTGCACCCAGGGCCCGGACTCGCGCCAGAAGACCACGAAATGCGTTCCGCCGTTCGGCAACCGGACCGGCACGATGGAGGGCAGGCTCCGGGTTTCGGGCTCGAAGAGGTGATCGAGGGGAACCATCACCTGCTCGGCGTCGAGGCCGAGCTGAACCGCCGTGTCCTCGACCGTGTCGATCGACGTGCCGTCCACGTCCGTCTGGCACGCCTCGCGAAGGCGGCCGTAGCTGACGCCCACGCCAAACCCTTCGAGCATCGCCTTCAGGGCGGCGGGGCCGCAGTCCATGGCCGAACTCTGAACGACTTCAGGAACGAAGTACCGGCGCATCAGCCGCCCCGCGGCCCGGGAAAGACGTCGCGCGGCGCGCTGGTCAGACGGCCGGCGATGCGCGCGGCCAGTTCCGCCGGAGAGATCCGCTCGACCTCCACCTCCAGTGTTCCGGGGAGGCCGTGCTCGAGGGGGATCCGCGGGTTGCCGCCGGGACTGACGGACAGTTCCACGCGCACCATTCCATCGCGGACCTCGCCGGCGACGCGGCCGACGGTGGCGTTGAGGACGCCGTACTGGGTCCAGGGAAATCCGTGCAGCCGCATGATCGCCGATTGTCCGGACCGCAGCCGGCCGAACGCCGCCGGAGGCGGAAAATGGGCGACAATCATGAGCCGGCTGGATGGAATGATCGAGCCGAGTTTCTCCCCTTCGGCGACAACGGCGCCCACGCGCAGCACGGCCGCGTCGCCGATCCTGCCGGCTGCGGGAGCGCGGATGACGCGACGTTCCACTTCGTAGCGGAGCCGGCGCACGGTGGAGGCGATCTGCGGAGTCTGCCCTTCGATTCGGGCGATTTCCGACTCGAGCCGCCGCACGCGAATGCGGCGTTCGCTCTCCCGCGTCCGCTGCTCCTCCTCGATCCGCCGGAGGGACTGCCGCAGCGTTTCCACCTGCGCCCGGGTCCGCTGGACTTCATTCTCGCCGCGCTGGTATTCCCGGTCGGCGACGAGACCGTTCTCGCGGAGCTTGCGCAGCCGCTCCATTTCCTGCGCGGCGTAGCGGGCGGGAATCTCGGCCTCGCGGATGCTGGAGCGAACCTGCTCGAGGGCGGCTTGCGCCGTCTGCCGCTCCTGCTTCTCGGCCTGTCTCTCGGCCTCAATCTGGGCGCGCAGCGTGTCCGCCTCGATCCGGATCGCCTCGCCGCGGCTTTGCTGTTCGCCGATCTGAAGCTGCTCGGGAATGGCGTCGAGTTCGACGAGCACGTCGCCGGCCTTTACTTCCCTGCCCTGGACCAGATAAGTCGCGGCCACTTTGCCCGCCATCGGCGATTGAATGGGGGACGTCGCGGCGGCGACCTCGACGCGCGCGTCAGAGGAGATTTCGTAGAGGGTCACCCGGGCCAACCAGCACCAGGCGATCCACGCGCCGGCGAGCAGCAGGGCGAGCAGCATCCCGGCGGACGACCAGCGAAACCGATCCGCCGCCAGCGACCGTAGCGTTCGATGAAACGCGGTGGTCATGCTCAAAACACACCATGATAGCGCCTTTTCCCGGGCCTCCGGCTGTTTCCGGCGGGCGTCCCCGAGGACATTTCGCCCGTTTTTTCCCGCCCGATTCCGCGCGTCTGGTAGCATGTGTTAAATTGACGAACCCGGGAAAAGACACGGCCGCCCCGTTGGCACCCGCGACGCTGGAAATCCGGTCCGGGCCCCTGGAAGGGAAAACGTTCGAATTAACCCCGGAGCAGCTGACAATCGGCCGCGACCCGTCCAATTTCATCGCGATCCTTGACTCGTCGGTTTCGCGAGCCCATTGCTCGATCTCGCGCCGGAACGGCGAGTACTTCCTGACGGACATGGGAAGCCGGAACGGGACGAGCGTGAACGGCCGGCTGGTGACGCAGGAAACGCTCCTCTCCGACGGGGATGTCATTCGCATCGGCAACGTGGAGGCGTGTTTCGCCGCCGGGGACGCCGGCGAGCCTTCGGGCGTCTCGCTGAGCCGGACGGAGCTGGCGGCCACGGCCAGCATCGTTCTGCGGCCGTCGGATTCCGTCTACGTAGCGAAAGCGCCGAAGAGACTGCCTCCAACGGACCGCACCGTGTCGGACCTCGCCGCGCTGCTTTCGGTGAGCAAGGCGATTCAGACGGCGCAAAGTCTGGAGGAACTCGAGAAAATCGCCATCGACGCCGTCATCGACGCATGCGGAGCGGAGCGGGCGGCGATCCTGATCGCGGGCGAAGGGGTGGAGGAGTTCTCCTCGGTCCGGGGGTCCGAGAAGCGGCCGTCGGGACGCGCGGTGCAGGTGAGCCACACGATCGTCCGGCGGGTGCTCGAGGAGGGAGTCGCCGTTCTGTGCAACGACCTGGCGGAGGACCGGCAGTTGGCATCGGCGCAGAGCCTGATTCAGTCGGGCACCCAGTCCGTGCTGGCCGCGCCGCTGGCCTCGGGAGACGAAGTTTTTGGGGTGCTCTACGTCGCCACATCCGATCCGCGGGCGGCGTTCACCCAGGCCCATCTCGAACTGCTGACGGGAATCGGCAACATCGTGGCGCTAGCGGTCGAGAACGCCCGCCACCGGATGCGACTCGAAGGGGAAAACCAGAGGCTGCGGGCGGAGATCGACCTGAACCATGACATGGTGGGCGAGGGCCCGCGGATGCGTGAGATTTACGACTTTATCGCCCGGGTCGCGTCGAACGATTCGACCGTGCTGATCCAAGGCGAGAGCGGGACCGGCAAGGAGCTGGTGGCGCGGGCGATTCACCGCAACAGTCCGCGGGCGAACAAGCCGTTTGTGGCGATCAATTGCGCGGCGCTGACGGAAACGCTGCTCGAAAGCGAGCTGTTCGGCCACGAAAAAGGTTCGTTCACGGGAGCGACCGCGCAAAAAAAGGGGAAGTTCGAGGTGGCCGAGGGGGGCACGGTGTTCCTCGACGAGATCGGGGAGATGACGTTGACGCTGCAAGCCAAGCTGCTGCGGGCGCTCCAGGAGCGGGAGTGCGAGCGGGTCGGCGGCACGCGGACGATCAAGCTGGACATCCGCGTGGTGGCGGCCACGAACCGGGACCTGACCGAGCGGATCCGCCAGGGCGCGTTCCGGGCGGACCTGTACTACCGGCTCAACGTCGTGACCCTGCGCACTCCTCCGCTGCGCGAGCGGAAGGAGGACATTCCGGCTCTGGCGGCCTATTTCATCGAGAAGCACTCTGCCCGAGTGAAACGATCGGTCGAGGGGCTTTCTCCGCGCGCCCGGCAGGCTCTGCTGCGCTACGAATGGCCGGGCAACGTGCGGGAACTCGAGAATGCGATCGAACACGCCGTCGTGCTCGGCTCTTCGAGCTTGATCCGTCCCGAAGACCTGCCGGAGGCGGTGCTCGACTGCCAGCAGGACGGCGCTTCCGAAGACGGCGCGGGCGGGGTTCCGGGCAGCCTCAACGACGGGGTTCGCGAGGCGAAGCGGCAGATCATCCGGAAGGCGGTGGAGCAGGCCGGCGGCAACATCACGCGGGCGGCGCAGGCGCTCGACGTGCACCCCAACCACCTGCACCGCCTCATCCGGTCACTGAAGATCGATGTGAAAGGACGGGGCGCGGGCGCCTGATCCGTTCGCGCCAGACAGAGGAAACCCGGCGGCGGGCCATGAGCCGCGCCGCCGGGTTCGGAAAGATCGCCGCGATGAGCCGGGGAGCTAGAACTCCGCCATCACACCGAGAGTGATCAGGCGCGCTCCGACCTGGGGACCGGTGGCGCGGCCGAAGTCGGGACTGGCGAAGGTCCCGTTGACTCCGAATCGCGTCCGGTTGAACACGTTGAAGAAGTTCGCCATCGCGCGCAGGTTGATCGCGTTGTCGCCAACGTTGATGACGTTGAAACGTTTGGTGAGGGCGAGGTTTTCGCTGAACACCTTCGGATTCCTGAGGTCGCTGTGGAACCAGGCGGCCGTTCCGAAGGCGGTGTCGGAAGCGGGGTTGGCGAACGGGGCGGTTCCGTTGATGCAGGCGGCGCCGGCCGTCTGGCAGGGGGTAAACCAGCGCACGGAGGGATTGCTCGGGTCAAGCTGATCCCGCGCTCCGTTTGCGCGGATCGGAACGTTCGTCTGAACGGCTTTCCGGGCCCGGGTGAACAGCAGCCCGGCGAGCGAGTTGGTCGACGTGATGTAGACCGGGGCGGGCACCCAGTACTTCATCGCGACTCCGACGTTCCAGCCGCCCACGACCAGGTCGACAGCCTTATGCTTGTCGGCGAGGAACTTGCGGCCCTTGCCGACCGGGATGTCGTAGGACGACAGAAGGGTGAATACGTGCGGCTGATCGAACGGAAGGTACGACTTCTGGTCGGCGAGGTTGTAGTTGTCCTGCGCCTGCCCGCCGGGGCTGAACAACTGGCTGAAGATCTGGCGGAAGTGGAGCCTTCCGAGAGATTTCGAGAAGGTATAGGCGCCCATCATCTGCCAGCCGCCGAACCGGCGTTCCACCTTGGTCTGAAGGGCGTCGTACCAGCTGAGTCCGTCGCCGCTGTTGCGGTCGAGCACGTTGAGGAACTGCGGGTAGGGACGGAGGGCCTGGGCCAGGGTCCGGTTGCCGAAACCGGCGAAGGGGGGCGAGATGCCGAGGCCGGCGACGACGGGGTCGTTGATGAGGCGGCCGAGGTTGCTGCCGTACTGTTGCAGATAGCGCGGCTCGACCTGGTTGTAATCCAGCGTGGAGTTCAGGCCGTGGCCGCGGTTGCCGACGTAGGCGACGTCAATCAGGAAATTCTTGACAGTGTGCTGGATGTTAAAGCTCCAGTTGTAGATCCGCGGGGCCTTTCCGAAGTCCGGGCCGGTGTAGTCGACGTCGAGGAAATTGCCGAAGCTCGGATCGATGAAGGGAGGCACGGCGCCCTGCGGGATCACCAGTCCGGTGTCCCAGAAGAGGGCCGGGGCGGGGCGGTTGGCGTCGATGATTCCCGGAGGCCCGGCGAAGCCGAGAGTGCAGCCGCAGCCGCCGTTTCCGAGCGTCTGGTAGTAGATTCCAAAGCCGCCGCGGATGACCGTGTTCGGCCCCAACTGCCAGGCGAAGCCGGCGCGCGGACCGAAGTTCGAGAAGTCCGTGTTGTAGGGGCGCTTGGTTCCGGTGCGTCCGGGTCCGGGTCCCATGAAGATCATGGCGCCGGCCCGATTGCCGGCCCGCGGGTTTGTGGCGGTCGGCGAGAACGACGAATACTGGAAGTTGGCCATGTGCCAGCCGATGGGCACCTCGTAGCGGAAGCCGAGGTTCAGCGTCAGGCCTGGCCGGACTTTCCAGTTGTCCTGGAAAAAGCCGGCGTGGTAGCCGTAGCGGATCTGCACGTCCGGGACGGGCAGAGTGGTGAACTCGACCCGGTCCGGGGCGCCCAGCAGGAAGCTGGCGAAGCTGTTTCCGGTGTTGGCCGTCTGCGTGGGGAGCGCGGTCTGGAACCGTTCAAACTGGAACAGCCCGTTGGAGCCGGCCTTGTCGTTGGCGACGGTCTGAAGGCGCCGGATGTCGCCGCCCATCTTGAACTCGTGTTTACCGCGGAGCCACGTCAGCGCGGAGGTAAACATGTAGGTATTGTTGTCCTGGAAGCCGTTGTCGACCTTGCCATCCTGCACACCGAACGCGGTGTAGCCATCCTGCGCGTTGAAGCGGATCCGCGGCGTCGCATTGGTGGGCAGGTTCAGGCCGACCTTGGAAGCGAAGCCCGCCTGGTCCGGGTTGTTCCATCCGGTCTTGGTCTGGCTGTAGCCGAAGGTGCTGTGCAGCAGGATGTTCGGCCGGATGACGAGGTCGTGATTGAACCGGGGATACTTGGGCCGGACAAAGCTCTCGCCGAGGCCTTGGCCGAGCGGACCCGGCAGAAACTGGACCGAACCGGTGTTCTGGCGCTGGAAGGTGTGGAAGAAAGCCAGCCGGTTGTTCGGAGAAAAGGCGTGGTCCACTTTGACGCTGAACCAGTAGTCGGTGAGCTTGCTCGTGTTGACAAAGGCGAGGTTATTCTGAAGGGAGGATCCGTTGGGATCCGGCAGCAGGGCCAGGAATCCCTGCGAGATCCGGCTGATGCGGGCCGCCGGGATGCGGTTGTTCGGGAACGGCTGCCGCACCTGGCCGACGGTGGTCAGGGGATCGTAAATGTTGATTGAGCCAAAATCGCCCTGCTTGTTGGCGGCCGTCGGGACCGTGCTCTGTACGGCAGCGAAGTTGGCCGGCCGGAGGTCGCGGGAATAGGTGACAAACCAGAATGTCCGGTTCTTGCCGTTGTAGACCTTGGGGATCCAGACCGGGCCGCCGAGGCCGAAGCCGGACTCGTTGATGCGAACCTTGGGACGCGCGATGCCGCGGCGGTTGAAATCCCAGGCGTTGGCGTCGAAGATATCGCGGCGAAGGTTCCAGAAGCCGCGACCGTGGAGCTGGTTGGTGCCCGACTTGGTTATGAACAGCTCGACGCCGCCGCCGAACCGGCCGTATTCGGCCGAGTAGTTCGAAGTGAGGAGTTTGAACTCGCCGAACATCTCCGCGCTGGGCATGTAGAAGACCGTGCCGCCGGATTCGGGGATGATCAGGCTGGCGCCGTCAATCATGACTTCCTCGGCGCGGCCGCCGGAGCCGTTGACCGAGCGCTCAGCAGCGTCATTGACGCCGGGCATGTAGCCGGTGAAGGCGCGGGGATTGCGGATGCCGCCGGTGAACAGCGGCAGCGTGTCCATGAACTTATTTGAGAAGCTCTGGCCGCGCTCGCTGGTGGTGGCTTCGAGCAGAGGCGCCTCGGCTGTGACCTCGACGGTCTGCTGAACGTCGCCCACTTCGAGCGCGACGTCGAGCGTCTGGCGCTGGGCGACGCGAATTTCGATGTTGCCGCGGTTCAGCTTCTTGAAGCCGGTCTTCTCGAAGGTCACCGAGTAGGCGCCCACCGGAAGGCTGGCGAAGACGTACAGCCCGGCTTCGGTCGAAAGGGTTTGATAATCCTGGCCGGCGGCAATGTTGCGAGCCGTCACTTTGGCGGCGGGAACGATCGCGCCGTTGGCGTCGGTGATCGTGCCCGAGAGAGAACCGGTATTCATCTGGGCCAAGCTTACGCTGGCGGCGAGAATCAACACAGGGATTCCCAGAAAACTACGTGTCATAAAACTATATGCGCCCCCTGACGGAGTTCTAAACGAAACTATTCTACAATAGCGCGATGGCAGAATTCTCGGCCGGGGGACTGTCCGGCAAAGTGGCGTTGATCACCGGCGGCGCGCGGGGAATCGGCCGGGCGTGCGCGGAGGAACTGGCGCGCGCCGGCGCCGATGTCGCCTTCTGCGACCTGGGCGGTACGGAGACGGCGGCCGGGACACTGGCCGGCATCGCGGCGGCGGGCCGCCGCGGCCGTTACCACCGCTGCGACATCGCCGACCGCGGCCAAGTGGAAGCAATGTTCGCCGCGCTGGCCGACGAGTGGGGCCGCCTGGACGTGCTCGTCAACAACGCGGCTTTCAGCATCCGCAAGCCGCTCATCGAACTCGAAGTGGAGGACGTCCGCAAGACATGGGACGTCTGCCTGTGGGGCGTATTTCACTGTTCGCAACTGGCCGCCCGGCAGATGGTGAAGCAGGGAGAAGGCGGGGCGATTGTCTCGATCAGTTCGGTGCACGCGTTCCGGCCGTTCGCACGGTCGACGGCCTACAACGCGGCCAAGGCCGCGCTGAACCAGATGAGCGGAACGTGGGCCGTGGAGTTGGCGCCGCACCGGATCCGGGTCAACGTAATCGAGCCGGGATGGATCGACACGCCGGGAGAGCGGGCCTTTTACACCGAGGAGCAATTGAAGGAAGAAGGGGCAAGACTGCCGCTGGGCCGGCTGGGCCGGCCGGAAGAGATCGCCCGGGCCGTCCGGTTTCTGGCTTCCGAGGACGCCTCGTATGTGACTGGCAGCGTGATGCGGGTCGACGGCGGGATCGTGCTGCCGAGGTAGGGCGGCGGAGGCGGGCAGACGTGGCGGCTTGACCGGCCCCGCGCTGTGTGTAATTATTCATATAGTTGAATAAAAATTCACCCGCACGGCCCGCCGGCCGGCGGCCCCCCGCGGCGGCGCCCACGTCCTTCCCCGTGGTGTCCTCAGGACAGTACCGCCGCGACCAGGACCTCACTGTGCGCGAACTGCGGCAATTGCTGGACCTGGCCCACGAGGTGAAGGCGCGGCCGCATCTGTACCGCCACGCGCTGGCCGGCAGGAGCGCGGCGCTGCTGTTTGAGAAGCCCTCCCTGCGGACGCGGATGACATTCGAACTGGGCGTGCAGCAGTTGGGGGCGGGCTACACGACGCAGATCGGTCCGATCGGCGAGCGCGAGCCGGTGAAGGACGTGGCGCGGAACCTTCGCGGGTGGGTGGACGTGATCATCGCCCGGACGTTCGACCAGGAGACGGTGGACGAGTTGGCGAAGCACTCCGGCATCGCCGTGGTCAACGCCCTGAGCGACGCCTTCCACCCCTGCCAGATCCTGGCCGACATGCAGACGCTCGAGGAGCGGTTCGGCCGGCTGGACGGGCTGCGGCTGGCCTACGTGGGCGACGGCAACAACATCGCCCACTCGCTGATGCTGACGGCGACCCGACTCGGCGTGCAGTTGACGGCCGCCAGCCCGGCCGGCTACGACCCGGATCCGGACGTTGTGGCGGAGGCCCGCCGGAGCGGAGGGAAGATCAAGCTGACACGCGACGCCGAGGAGGCCGTGGCCGGCGCCGACGCGGTCTACACCGACGTCTGGGCGTCGATGGGGAAGGAGCACGAGGCCTACGAGCGCATCGTGCACTTTGAGCCGTACCGGGTGGACGCGGCGTTGATGTCGAAGGCGAAGAAGTCGGCGGTCTTCATGCACTGCCTGCCGGCCAAGCGCGGGCAGGAAGTCACCGACGAAGTGATGGAATCGCGCCATTCGGTCGTGTTTCAACAGGCGGCCAACCGCCTCCACGCGCAGAAAGCGCTCTTATTAATGCTCATAGGGAATCATTAGAAAAATCATGAAAGTCGCACTGGCCTATTCGGGCGGACTGGACACGTCCATCATCATTCCTTGGCTCAAGGAGAACTACGACTGCCAGGTGGTCGCCGTATGCGGCGACATCGGACAGGGCGCCGGCGAGCTGAAGGGTCTCGAAAAGAAGGCCCTCAAAACGGGCGCTTCCGAGGTTTATGTCGAGGACATGCGCGAGGAGTTCGTGCGCGACTATCTGTGGCGGCTGGTCCGCTCGGGCGGCGTCTACGAGCACAAGTACCTGCTCGGCACTTCCATCGCGCGTCCGCTGCTGGCGAAGAAGCAGGTGGAGGTGGCGCTAAGGACCGGGTGCGAGGCGCTGGCCCACGGTTGCACGGGAAAGGGGAACGACCAGGTGCGCTTCGAGCTGACCTACAAGGCGCTGGCCCCGCATCTCGAAGTGATCGCGCCGTGGCGCGTCTGGGACATCAAGTCGCGCGAAGACGCCATCGCCTACGCGGCGTCGCGCAAAGTGCCGATCTCGCAGACGACGAAAAAGATCTACTCGCGCGACCGCAACATCTGGCACATCTCGCACGAGGGGGGCGCGCTCGAGGACCCGGCCAACGCGGCGCCGGACGACGTCTGGATGCTGACGAACGATCCGCGCCGGGCGCCGGACAGGCCCGGAGTGGTGACGATCGGATTCGAAGCCGGAGTTCCGGTGTCACTCGACGGCGAGAAGATGAAGGCGTTCGAGCTTCTCGAGAAGCTGAACAAGCTCGGGGGCAGGCACGGCATCGGGCGCATCGACCTGGTGGAGAACCGCTTCGTCGGGATGAAATCGCGCGGTTGCTACGAGACGCCCGGCGGGACCATCCTGATGGCCGCCTTCCGCGAACTGGAGGCTTTGACGCTCGACAGGAGCACCCTGCACTACAAGCAGAAGCTGGCGCTCGACTACGCCGAGATGATCTACAGCGGCCTGTGGTTCGTGCCGTTGCGCGAGGCCCTGGATTCCTTTTTCGACAAGGTGTGCGCGGAGTCGACCGGCGAGGTGACGATGCGGCTGTACAAGGGCAACCTCGACGTGGTGAGCCGCAAGTCGCCCAACTCGCTGTACGCGCACGACGTCGCCAGCTTCACCATGGGTTCCGAGTACGATCAGAAGGACGCGCTGGGATTCATCAACCTGACCGGCCTGCCGATCAAGATCCGGGCGCTGCGGGAACGCGCCCGGCAGCGAAAGAAGTAGCCGCATGAAGCTGTGGGGGGGCCGGTTCGAGACGGGACCGACGGAGGTTTTCGAGCGCTTCAGCGGATCGCTTCATTTCGACAAGCGCCTCCTCGAAGCCGACGTGCGGGGTTCGCAGGCGTTCGCGCGCGCGCTGGAGCGCGTCGGGATTCTGGCGCCGGAAGAGACGGTGCGGCTCGAACAGGCTCTGGAGGAGATCCTCAACGAGAGCCGGGAGCCGGGCTTTTTCGAAGGCGCCACGGACGAGGACGTGCACACGGCGGTGATCCGGAAGCTGAAGGAGAAGGCCGGCGCGCTGGCCGACAAGATCCACACCGGGCGGAGCCGCAACGAGCAGGTGTCGCTTGACACGCGGCTCTGGCTGCGGGGAGAGATCGAGCGGACGCAGGCGCTTTTGGTGCGGCTGATGGAGAACCTGCTGCGGCTGGCCGGCCGGCATCCGGCCGCGGTGATTCCCGGCTACACGCACCTGCGGCGGGCGCAGGCCGTGTTGTGGCCGCACTATCTGCTGGCCTATTTCGAGATGTTCGCGCGCGACTGGGAGCGGCTGGAACAGGCGCGGGGCCGCGCCAACGTGATGCCGCTCGGCTCGGGCGCGCTGGCGGGTTCGGGTTTCCCCTTCGACCGGGAAGCCATCGCGCGGGATCTGGGATTCGCCGCGGTGACGCGGAACAGCATGGACGTTTCCGCCGACCGGGATTTCGTTCTGGATTTCCTGTACGCAGCCAGCCTGACGATGATTCACCTCAGCCGCCTGGCCGAGGACTGGATCCTGTATTCGTCGGACGAGTTCGGCTGGATCGAACTGGCCGACGGCGTCACCAGCGGATCGTCGCTGATGCCGCAGAAGAAGAACCCCGACAGCCTCGAGCTGATCCGGGGCAAATGCGGACGCGTGATCGGCAGCCTGAACGCGCTGATGGTGACGATGAAAGGCCTGCCGCTCACCTATAATCGCGACATGCAGGAGGACAAAGAACCCCTGTTTGACGCGGCGGACCAGCTGGCCATGTCGATCGAGATGGCGGCGGTGGTGGCCGAGTCCGTGACGCTGCGCGAAGCGGTCCCGGCGGCGGCGGCCGAGGAAGGCTGGCTGGTGGCCACGGACCTGGCGGAGGCGCTGGCCCGGGCCGGCACGCCCTTCCATCAGGCGCACAAACTGGTGGGCCGGCTGGTGCTGGCCAGCGTCCAGCAGGGCCGGAAGCCCGGCGACTGGACGGCGGCGGAGCTGACCGCGTTCGATCCGGCGTTCCGCGCGGAGATGGCGGAGTTGCTCAAGCCGGCCGAGGGAATGAAGTCGCGGGAGATTCCCGGCGGGACGGGTCCGAACGCCGTCGCGGCGGCTCTCGTCGAAGCCGCCCGGCGCCTGGATTCGCTGAGACGATGAAAACGGCCTACCGGCAGGCGCAGATCCTCCGCATCGTCCGGAGCAAGCGGATCCACACGCAGGAGGAACTGGTGCAGGAACTGGCGGCGCTGGGCATCGAGACGACGCAGGTGACCCTGTCGCGCGACATCCGGAAGCTCGGGCTGGCCAAGACCGCCGACGGATACGTGGCGGCAGGCTCCGGGGCGGCGGCGCGCCCTTCCGGTCTGGCCCTGGCCGCGGCGGAGTGGCTCGAAGACGTCCGGGTGGCGCAAAACCTGGTGGTTGTCAAGACGCCGGCCGGCAAGGCGAACGCGCTCGCCGTGGAGCTCGACCGCGAGGACTGGCCAGAGGAAGTCGGCAGTGTGGCCGGGGATGATACGATTCTGATCGTCACGCCGGACAAGCAGGCCGCGGCGAGGCTCCGGAGAAAGCTGATGGAACTGGTTGAGTGAGGGACCCGGCCGAGTCCGAGAGCGCTCTGGACGAGTTTCTCCGCGCCTTCGAGGACGGAACCTACCCGAAACAACATTGGACGCACCGCGCCCATGTGATCATGGCGGCGGCCCGGCTGGCCGCATCCGACCGATACGCCGCGCTCGCGCTGGTGCGCAGGCAGATCCGGGCTTACAACGAGGCGCAGGGCGGTGAGAACACGGAGACGAGCGGCTATCACGAGACCCTGACGGTGTTCTGGCTGGCGGTGATCGACGATTTTCTGCGAGCGCTTCCGGCCGGCCTTTCGCGGATCGAGCGCGTGCGGCGGGCCGCCGACGAGTTCGGAACGCAAAGCGGCCTGTTCAAGGGCTACTGGAGCTTCGACATCACGGCGTCAGCCGAAGCGCGCAGGGAATGGACGCCACCGGACCGGATCGCTCTGCGCTGGTAGGAAGGCCTATTTTTCCTTGAGTTCGATGGTGGTGTTCACGAACTGCCAGTCGGGAAATTCGTAGGCGCGCAGCCTCGTTTTGACGAAGCCTTCCACTTCCTTCGCCTCGTAGGCGCGGAGCATGGGGATGACAAAGGGAAGCGTGGCCACGGCCTCTCCGCCATCCTTCTTGCGAATCGAGATGGTCCCGGCCAGGTCCGACATGTCGGCGCTCGAGTGGTTGACAATCAGCAGGCGGGCGCGGGGCCGCTTCTCCTCTTCGAACATCCGCAGGCCGGTGGCTTCCAGATACCGGGCGTAGTTGATCTGGGGCGGCGCCTTCGTCTCGGCCGCACCCGCCGCCTCCGGGGGCTTCTCGAACGCCATCGCTGGCGTCTGTTTGGCCGCAGCTCCGTCGCCGGCGCGGCGGCTCTCCACAAAGTAGTAGAGCCCGCCCATCACGGCGGCGACGCCCAGGGCGACGCCAAGCGTGACCAACCAGCCGGGCGTCCCCCGTTTGACATAAACATACTGAATCTGCGGCTGCGCGGCCGGGGCGGGAGCGGCGGGGGACGGCGGAGCCGGAGCGGCCGCCTGCGGCGGGGCCGGAGCAGGAGGCGCGGCAGCCGCGCCCTCCTTGGCCTTGTCGAGGCACCGTTGGCATTCCGAGTAGTGGGGCGGAACTTCGTTTCCGCATTGAGGACAGATCCAGCTGAACATGAGCCTGCTTCCAGAGTAACGCCTAATCCGCGTCCCATTGGAGCCGCCGCGGGGCGACGGCGGCAAACAGCGCCGTAAATCCCGGCAGCGCGGCGGCCGGGGGCAAAGATGGAATCGAGGCGCCGCCGAGCATGACCGCGGCGAGGGTGGCCAGAATCGCGATCGGACGGACCGCCTCGATCGTCTTTCCGAGGGACGCGATCAACAACCCAACGTTTGCGGGGCTCAGACGATTTCGGTGAGCTTGCGCTGAAACGTCGGGAAGGTTCCGATGCCGGCGTCGAGCACTTCGTCGGCGAGCGTCACATAGAGATCGCCGAGCGTTCCGGTGGTGCGGGTATGCAGGCCGGTTTTGAGTCCGCGGACGCCGCCGGCGATGATCACGGCGAGGTTGTTATTCTTGTGCAAGTTCGCTTCGGCGTGCTCATGGACGAACAGCAGGAGGGTATTGTCGAGCAGGGTTCCGGCGCCTTCCGGCGTCGCCTGCAACCGGCCCACCAGGTAGGCGAACTCCTCGACGTGCCAGCGGCAGATGTCGCGCAGGATTCTCATTCCGCGGGGCGTTTCCACCTGTCCATGGGTGTACTCATGATGGCGTTGTGCGGTGTGGCCAAGCCAGGGGAATCGAGCCAGTCCCTGGCACTTGGTGAGCATATAGGAGGCCACGCGCGTCTGCCCGGAGGCAAAGGCGTGCACGAGCAGGTCACTTTGCAAACGGGCGATTCGCGGCCAATCCCGCAGGTCGCCACCCTCGGCCGGTTTTTCGACCACGGTCCGGTACTCGGGCGGCAGGCTGGCGATGGACTTTTCGAGGTCGCGCACGGAGGCGAGGTACTCGTCCACGCGCAACTGGTCGGCCCGTCCGAGCCTGGATCTCACGGCCGCGGCTTCCTCCCGCACGAGGTCGAGGATGCTCTTCTTGCGCGCGATCCAATCCGGCTGCCGGACGCCGAACAGACGGTCGAACAACTGGTGGGGCAGCATTTCCGGCGGCAGCGGGCGGTCGCGGTCGGCCCAGCTCATGTTGCGCTGGATCGCCTCGCCGAACGACTCCTGCGACACGCCGATTTGAAGGGACCGGAAGCGGGACTCGCCGCCGATCTTCGCCGCCACGGCCTGGTCAAACGAACGTCCACCGGCTCCGCGGCCGGTGTAGGGCATTCCGGAAAGCAGGGCGCTCATCGACGGATAGTGGCTGTTGCCGGGACCGGGAAGGCGCGCGGCCGGACTGTCGAGTCCGGTGACCACATGAATCTTGTCACGGAACGGCGCGAGCGGATGCAGGCACGGAGTGATCTCGAAATCCGGCCCTTCGGTCCGGGGGATCCAGTATTTCTCGGGGATGCCGTTGCCGTTGAACCAGAAGACAAACCGTTTGTCGGCCGGCTTGCCGGTGGCGGCCCAGGCCGAGCCGTTGCCGTTGAACATCGCATGCAGGGCGGGAAGCGCGACCGTCGCTCCGGCGCCGCGGAGCCATGTTCGACGGGAGAGAGGTTTGCTTTTCATCGGAATGTCTCTGACGTGGCTAGTGCCATTATAAGTTCCTGGAAACGGAATTGGGAGGCCCGGAAGCGCTCGACGGCCCGGTCGATAACGGAGGCGTCCTCAGGACCTTCGGCGCGGCCGACGGCGTAGCGGAACAGTTGTTTGGCGACGCACCTGTGACAGGCGCTCTGGGCAGCGAGGATGGCGCCCAACTCCCGGGGAGACGAAAACGAAGAAGATGGGATGCCGCGAATCTCGCCGCCAGCTTCGATCGGCAGCTCGTACTCGGTCGGTTTGGTCTTCCGGCGCGTCTTCATCTCGTCGAAGGTGGGATAGATGACGACTCTCTCCTTCTCCCGCTGCCGTCCGATGGCGTCGAATTTCTCCAGGCCGAATCCGATCGGGTCCACGAGGCTGTGACAGGCCGCGCAGGCGGGGTTGGCGAGATGCTCGGAGAGCCGGGTGCGGGTTCCCACCGGTTTCTCGTCGGTGACCGGAGGCAGCGACGCGTTCAAGCCGGGAGGGGGCGGCGGCACCTGCTGGCAGAGGAAGTGTTCCCGGATAAAGATACCCCGCTCGGTAGGTGAAGTGTCCACCGGTTTGCTAGTCAGCGTCAGGAAGAGCGCGTGGCCGAGGACTCCGCCGGCGCGCGGCGAACCGGGAGCGAATTCGACCCGCGACCAGGGCTCGCGGGGCTCGGGCAGTCCGTAGACGCGCGCCAGTTCCGGAGAGAGAAACGTATAGCCCGCCGTGAAGAACTCACGAAAATCGCCGTTGCCCCACACCAAATGGCGGAACAGACGTGTGGTTTCCTCGGTCATCGCATTGGTCAGCTCGGTGGTGAACTCGGGAAAGATCCTGCGGTCGCGGATGGCGCTTCGCAAACGGTCAAACCGCAGCCACTGCGCCAGAAACTCGTCAAGCGCCCGTTTCGCGCGTTCGTCGGCGAGCATTCGCCGGACCTGTTTCTCAATGCCGGGAGGCGAGGCCAGATCGCCGGATTCCGCCGCCCGGAGCAGTTCCTCGTCGGGCATGGTGTCCCACAGGAAATAGGACAGCCGGCTGGCCAGTCCGAAGGCGCCGGGCTCCAGATGAAAGAGAAAGTGCGGCGATTGCAGCATCGCCTCGACGACGGCCTGCGCGCCGGAGAGGAAGTCCGGCTGCCCCTGGAACAGCCGCTCGTATTTGGTTACTTCGGCGGGCTCCATCGGGCGGCGGAACGCCCTCCTTCCAAAAGCGCGGATGAACCGCGGCCGGCAGGCGGCGGAGGGAGCGCACGGGATCAGCTTCCGGGCGTCGCCGCCGCGGAAGGCGTTTCGGGCGAGCCTTTCCGCGGCCCTCGTGTAGGCTTCGGCGAGGAGGGGTGAGATCGACTGCCCTTCGGCCTGATTGGTGAACCCGTGCACGAAATCCTCTTTCGGAAACGCAGCGGCGGGATTGGTGTCGTCTCCGAGCAGGTCGCGCACGGTGTGGTTGTACTGGGAATGGGTCAGCCGGCGCAGAGCGGGCCTGGAGGGTCCCATCCCGACCGGCTTTGCCGAAACCGGCGTTTCCTTCAGTGCGGCCAGGTGCGTGATCCAGTCGCGGAGCAGCTTTTCATCGTCCGACCCCTGGCGGATGCGCTCTCCGCCCGGGTGGGGGTCGCGATTGGTGGGTTTGCGCCACAAGGGAGAATGTTCGACGCCGCGCGGGTCGACGAGACCGCGCAGCCGGATTCCGAAGTCGCGAATCTCGGCGGGCGTGGCGCTGGCGCGGGGAAACTGGAGACGCGTTGTGGAGGCGACGCCATCGTCGCCGTGGCAGAAACGGCACTGCGCCTTTTCGAATGCGGCGTAGAGACCGGAGACGAAGTCCGGCTGGGCCCAAGCCGGCGCTACATAGGACAAGGCGGCCAACGCGGCGAGTCGCACGAACACGAGTTTATCTCAGCCCGCGCGGCGGCTGGACGGACGCGGGGCGCGGGCAGGGACAACGGGGACCCGGACGCGGGCCGTGGGGAAGGTTCCTCTTTACAATAGGACCGAGTGGCCGCCTTGCGTTTCGAGATTCAAGCGACCTGCCCCGTCACCGGGGCGCGGGCAGGCCTGCTGCACACGCCGCACGGCTGCGTGGAGACGCCGGTGTTCATGCCGGTCGGGACCCAGGCCACGGTCAAGGGGCTGACCGCGCGCCAACTGGCCGAAGACATCGACACGGCAATCCTGCTATCGAACACCTACCACCTTTACCTGCGTCCGGGCCATGAAACGATCCGCGCCCTGGGCGGGCTGCACCGATTCATGAACTGGGACCGCGCGATTCTGACCGACTCGGGCGGGTTCCAGGCGTTCAGCCTCAGTTCGCTGACGCGGGTCACGGACCGGGGAGTGGTCTTCCGGTCCCACCTAAACGGCGACCAGCATCTGTTCACGCCCGAATCCACCGTGGACGTCCAGATCGCACTTGGGAGCGACATCATGATGGTGCTGGACGAATGCCTGGCCTACCCGTCGAGCCACGAAGCGGCGCGCGTGTCGATGCGCCGGACGGTCGGGTGGGCGCGGCAGGCGTTCGAGCACCACCACCGGCGGCTTGAGGGGGGAGCCGCCGCTCAGGCGCTGTTTCCGATCGTCCAGGGCGGCATGTACCCGGACCTGCGCCGCGAGTGCGCCGCGGAACTGGTTGGCCTGGACGCCGAGGGATACGCGATTGGCGGGCTTTCGGTGGGAGAACCCCGGCCGCTGAGCCTGGAGATGACCGAGGCCGCGATCGGGGAACTGCCGTTGGAGCGGCCCCGCTACGTGATGGGCGTGGGGGCGCCGGAGGAGCTGGCGGAGTACGTGGCCCGGGGAGTGGACATGATGGACTGCGTGATGCCGTCGCGGAACGCCCGCAACGGGTGCCTGTTCACCAGCGAGGGAAAGCTCATCATCAAGCATGCGCGGTTCAAGGAAGATCCCGCTCCGGCCGACCCGCACTGCGCCTGCTTCACGTGCCGCAACTACTCGCGGGCCTATTTGCGGCACCTATTTCTGGCCGGGGAGATGCTTTTCTGCACGCTGGGAACGATTCACAACCTCAGGCGGTACCTTGACATCATGCGGCAAATCAGGCAGTCTATTCTGCTTGGGGTGTTTCCTCAGCAATTAGAATCCGTTAGAGCCGTTTCGACCAATCCGCCCGGGCTCTCGCGCGAGAATCCGCGCGCCTGATGAGAAGATAGGCGCGCGTTAGAATGGAAGATCCGTGCTTTTCGCACTCCTGCTCCAATCCGCTCCTCCGCAAAACCCGATCCTCGGGTTTCTCCCGCTCATCCTCATCTTCGGCATCTTCTATTTTCTCGTCTTTCTGCCCATGCAGCGGCAGAAGAAGGCGCAGCAGCAGATGCTTTCCTCGTTGAAGAACGGCGACATGGTCGCCACCACGGGCGGGATCGTGGGGTCGATCGTGGCGATTCACGATGACGACACGATGGTGCTTCGGGTCAAGCCGGACAACATCAAACTCACGGTGACCCGGTCGTCGGTGAACGCGCTGCTCAACCCGGCGGAGACCAAATCCTAACCTGAACCAAGGAAGTCCATGAACAAGAATCTTCGCGTAAAAGGCCTGGTGATCCTGGGCGTCATCCTGCTGAGCACATACATGATTATCGGGATCCCCAAGTCCAAGGACGAGCTCATGGCCAATCTGAAGCAGAATATCCGGCTCGGGCTCGACCTTAAGGGCGGAAGCCATCTGGTGGTGCAGATCCAGGTCCATGAGGCGTTCATGGCGGAAGCCGACCGCGTGATGGAGCAGTTGAAGGAGGCGATGGCGAAGGCCGGCATCAGCTATGGATCCATGGACCGGAATTCGCCCAACTCGCTTCAGACGGCGGACACGATCCAGATCGACGTCAAAGGCGTGCCGCTCGACAAGACGGGCCCGTTCCGGACCATCATCACCGAGCAGTTCGGGCAGTGGGTGCTGACGGCGGTGAACTCGACCGACTACCGGCTGAACCTTAAGAAGTCCGAAGCGCTGCAACTGTCGAAGGACACCGTGGAACGGGCGATCCAGACGATTGAGAAGCGCGTGAACAACCTTGGTCTTACCGAGTCGACGGTGCAGCCCCGGGGACGCGCCGACGCCGAAGCCGAGGTGATGATCCAGATGCCCGGAGTGGACGACCCGGCGCGCGTCAAGCAGATCCTACAGACGGCCGCCGTGCTGGAACTGGCCGAAGTGAAGGACGGGCCGTTTCCGAGCATGGAGGCGCTGCAAAGCAAGTTCGGCGCGGTGCTGCCCGTGAACAGCAAAATCGTGAAGGCCGCCAGCCGCTCCGGCGAGCCGGACGCCGGCTACTACCTGCTGGCGCGGACGCCGGTGGTCACCGGACGGGACATCCGCAACGCGCGCCCGAGCCGAGACGAGTTCGGGCGTTGGGAGACGGATTTCACGCTGTCGCAGGACGCGGCCAAACGGTTCGGACGGTTCACGCAGGCGAATGTCGGCAACCGTCTGGCCATTGTGCTCGACAACGTGGTCCGAAGCGCGCCGACCATCGAGAGCCGGATCGAGGACAGCGGCCGGATCAACGGGCTGAGCGGAGAGCAGGAGGCGTCCGACCTGGCGCTGGTTCTCCGGTCCGGTTCGCTGCCCGCCGGGCTGCAATACCTCCAGGAGACGACGGTGGGTCCGTCGCTGGGCGCCGATTCGATCCGGCAGGGGTTCATGGCGGGCATCGTCGGTCTGATCGCGGTGGTGGCGGTGATGCTGGTGTACTACCGCAAGGCCGGGGTCAATGCGACTCTTGCGTTGATTCTCAACGCCGTGCTGCTGATCGCGGCAGTCGCCTACTTTGAGGCTGTGCTGACGCTGCCGGGCATCGCCGGCGTGATCCTCACGATCGGCATGGCTGTCGACAGCAACGTGTTGATTTTCGAGCGGATCCGAGAGGAGTTGCGGGGCGGCAAGGCGATTCCGGCGGCGATTGACGCGGGATTCAACCGGGCGTTTCTGACCATCATCGACACGCACGTGACGACGGTCGTCAGCTGCGCGTTTCTGTTCCTGTTCGGATCCGGACCGGTCAAGGGATTCGCCGTCACTCTGGTGATCGGTCTGATCGCGAACCTGTTCACGGCGGTCTACGTTTCCAGGGCGATATTCGACTGGGAGCTCTCGCGCAACCCGGCGATGGATTCGCTCAGCATCTGAGGGCGGGCCGGGCCGAGGTGATTTGAGTATCCGGGTTTATTTGTGATAGGGTACGAAAACGCCCGGGAACAATTTTTCCGCCGCCGGTGTCCAAGTGGTTGAGCGCCGGCAAGCGAGATCGGGCCCGCAAAGGCGAGGTTCGAAACAAAAGAAGAGTGCATGGAGATCTTTCGTAACACCAATTTCGATTTCCTCGGCAAGAAGGTTCCCTTCATCGCCGTTTCGATACTGCTGCTGGCCGCCGGATTTGCGAGCCTGGCGATAAAGGGAGGGCCGAAGTACGGGATCGATTTCAATGGCGGTACCGTTACGACGGTCCGTTTCCGCGACGATCCGGATGAGGATAGAATCCGGAAGGCGCTGGCGGCAAAGATCCCGGGAGAGATTTCGGTGCAGCCGGTGGTCGGGACCAACGAAGTCATGATCAGCACGGAGCTGAAATCGGAGAGCGAACTGATCCAGGCGCGCCGGACGATGGAGGATACGCTTTACGCCACGTTCGCGCCGGGGTCCACCAAGCCCGACTTTCACGCCATGGGCCTCGACAGCCTGGTGGACAAGCTGGCCGGTCCGTTGCAGAAGGCTTCGATCTCGATCTCGACGGAGGACCTGCGGGCGCTGGCCGGAAGGGTACTTGAATACAGGAACACTCCGCCGCGGTCCGGCCTGATCCGGTCGTTTGACGAGTTGAAGGCGGTGCAGGGCTTTACGCCGGCCATGGCGACGGTGATGAACCAGGAGTTCTCGCTGGCGCCGTTCGTGATCCGGAGTTTCGAGTTGGTGGGTCCGAAGATCGGGCAGGAGCTGCGGTGGCAGGCGATCCGGGCGACACTGCTGGCGCTGGCGGGGATGCTCGTCTACATCGCGCTGCGTTTTGAGTGGATTTACGGGGTGGCGGCCGTACTGGCGGTCTTTCACGACACGCTGGTGACGATCGGGTTGTTCTCGATTTTCGACAAGGAGATCTCGCTGACGGTGATCGCGGCGCTGCTGACGCTGGTCGGCTATTCGATGAACGACACGATCGTCGTTTTTGATCGCATCCGCGAGAATCTGCGGCTGATGAGGAAGGAGAAGTTCGAGACCCTCGTCAACGCGAGCATCAACCAGACGCTGAGCCGGACGGTGCTGACGAGCGGACTGACATTTCTGACGGTGGTGGCGCTGTGGCTGTTTGGCGGGCCGGTGCTCAATGGCTTCAGCTTCGCGCTGGTGGTGGGAATCATCGTGGGCAGCTATTCCTCGATTTTCATCGCCAGCCCGATTCTGGTGTTCTGGTACCGCTGGCTGGAAGCGAGAAAAACGGCTCCGGCAGTTGCATTGCCGCCCATAACGAAAGAGAATAATCGGGAAGCGGTGCGAGAGAGCGGCAAGGGTGGTATGAAGAAAAGCCCGACCAAGGCGGCGCGGTAGCGCCGACTTTGCAGGAGATGGACAGAAAGGGAGAAGCCAATGTTTGAGCAGAGCCTGATCGATTCAGGAGCAGGGAGAACGCGGAAAGCGACCACGGTCATCATCTCGACATTGACGCAGATTGGCCTGGTCTTCATCGCCGTCATTCTGCCGATGATCTACTTCGAGACTCTACCCGGCGTGCAGTTGCAGAGCTTCCTCACGCCGCCGCCTCCTCCTCCGCCTCCTCCGCCTCCTCCGGCCCCGATGCCCAAGGTCGTCAAGGTGATTCCGCGGCAGCTCGACGCCAACAAGCTGATGGCGCCCAAGCAGATTCCCAAAGAAGTCGCCGTCATCAAGGAAGACGAACTTCCGCCCGCGGTGACGGCCGGCGTGGTTGGCGGCGTGACCGGCGGCGTGCCCGGCGGCACGCTGAGCGGCGTGATCGGGGGCATCGTCGGGTCGGTTCCGACCGCGGCTCCGCCGCCTCCGCCTCCTCCCAAGGTCGAGGAAAAGCCGAAGCCCCCGGCGCCTCCGCAGCGGATCCGGGTCGGCGGCAACGTCCAGTCAGCGAAGCTGAAGCGGCAGCCGAAGCCCGCCTATCCTCCCTTGGCGCGCCAGGCCCGCATTCAGGGAACTGTCCGCTTCACGGCCGTGATCGGCAAAGACGGATCCATTCAGAATCTTCAGCTGGTGAGCGGACATCCTCTGCTGGTGCAGTCGGCGCAGGATGCCGTCAAGCAGTGGCTGTACGAGCCCACTCTCCTCAATGGAGAGCCGGTGGAGGTCATCACGCAGATCGACGTGAATTTCACTTTGACCCAGTAGCCTGGAACGGCTTTGGGCAATACTTGAGACAATCAACTCGCAGGAGAATCAACAAATGCTCGCTTATGTGCAACCTTTGGCTTTCTTCCTATTCCAGGAAGCAGCCGTGTCCTTTGACCTGCTGTCGATGTGGAACCAGATGGGCTGGCTGGCCCGCGCGGTTGTCATCGTCATGTTCATCATGTCGGCGTACTCGATCGGCGTGATGATTGACCGGCTGCTGGCCTACAATGGGGCCCGGTCGCAATCACGCCTGTTCGCTCCCGCCGTCGCCGGCGCCCTCCGCGAGGGAAAGCTCGACGAGGCGATCAAGATCGCTGACCGTTACAAGAAGAGCCACCTCGCCAAGGTTGTCGTCGCCGGTCTCCAGGAGTTCAAGGCGCACCAGCTTTCGAGCGATATTCCGGGTGAAGAGATCGAAGCCAGCAAGCGCGCTCTCGAACGGGCCGAAGCGATCGTTCACGCCGAATTGAAGCGCGGCGTCAGCTCGCTGGCCACGATCGGCTCGTCGGCTCCGTTCGTCGGACTGTTCGGCACCGTCGTCGGCATCATCAACGCGTTCAAGGGAATTTCGACGGAGAAGTCGACCGGTCTCGGCGCGGTAGCCGGCGGTATTTCGGAAGCTCTGGTGACGACCGCGATCGGCTTGTTTGTGGCGATCCCGGCCGTGTGGATGTACAACTACTTCACCTCCCGGCTGGAGGCGTTTGACGTCGAGATGGGCAACTCCGCATCGGAACTGATCGATTACTTCCTGAAGCGCACCCAGCAGAGGGCCCACGCCAAGTAGCAAGGACCGCGTTTCTGACGAGTTGATTGTGCGGGCGTGGAGCGGCGATCCTCTCCACGCCCCGTGCGAACCAGTAACGTCCCGACAGTGAGGAACCAATGGCGAAACCCAAAGCCCCCGACGTAGTGGCCGACATCAACGTCACCCCCATGGTGGATGTGATGCTCGTCATGCTCATCATCTTCATGGTCATCACCCCGATGCTCACCAAGGGCATTTCGGTCGATCTGGTCAAGACCAAGAATCCGATCGCCATGGCCGACGCGGACAAGGAAGACGCCATCCTGGTGTCGGTTTCGCGCGACGGCGGCGTGTTTCTGGGCAGCACCAGAACCGCAACGGACGTGCTCGGCGGCAAGGTAAAGGATCTGCTGACCAACAAGCTGAGCAAGATCTGCTACCTGAAAGCCGATTCCCGGGCGCGCTACTCCAAGGTTGTCGAAGTCGTCGACACGCTGCGCGCGGCGGGAGTCGACCAACTCGGGCTGCTGACGGAGAGCGTCGACCCGAAGGCGACTTCGAGCGGCGCCGGCGGCGCAATGTAGGCGCGTCAGAGAAAACACAAGGAGAAAGACACTATGGCAATGGCAGTGGGCGGGGGCAGCGGAGCCCGCGCGGATATCAACGTCACGCCGCTCATCGACGTACTTCTCGTCCTCCTGATCATCTTCATGGTCATCACCCCGTTGACCCCGAAGGGACTGGAGTCTCTGGTGCCGCAACCATCACCGAACAAGCAGGAAGCAGCCTCCGACATCCGGACGGTCGTCATCGTGCTCAATAAGGACCGATCAATCCAGATCAACCAGGAGCCGACCGACGAGAACAAGCTCGGACCGCGGCTGGAGGAGATCTTCAAGACGCGCGCCGAACGGGTGGTGTTTGTCAAGGGCGACCCGGATCTGGAATATCAATACGTGGCCAAGGCGATCGATATCGCCAAGGGCGCTGGCATCGACAAGGTGGGACTGATGACGCCAAAGATGGAGGAGGGGCAGTAGCCCTCGCGGAGGTTTGACGATGCGAAACGCGAACATTTCCGTCGCACTGGCCGCCGTGGCGGCGGCGGCGCTGCTGGCCTCCGGCTGCACGCAACTGAAGGCGCGCGACCATCTGAATCAGGGGGTCCGGGCGTTCAAGGTGGCCAAGTACGCGGAGGCCGTGGAGCACTTCAAGACCGCAACGGAGCTCGATCCGGAATTCGACGCGGCCCGGCTCTACCTTGCGACCGCGTACTACAGCCAGTACATTCCCGGCGCCGAATCGCCGGAGAACATCGAAATGGCCAAGAACGCGTTCGAGGAGTACAACAAGGTGCTCGCCAAGGACCCCAAGAACGAACTGGCGCTGGCTTCGATCGCCTCGCTCTACTTCCATCAGAAGAAGTGGCCTGAGGCGGAAGAGTGGTATGGAAAGCTGATCGCGGCCAACCCGTCGAACAAGGAAGGGCTGTACACGCTGGGGGTCATCGCCTGGACGAAGAGCTTCCAGAAGCGGATGGAGGCGCGGGCCAAGATGGGGATGAAGCCCGAGGATCCTGGTCCGTTGAAGGATAAAAAGGTTCGCGACGCGCTGCGGGCAGAATTGGGCTCGGTGGTGAACGCCGGACTGGCGAACCTGGAGAAGGCCATCGCCATCGACGCCGAGTACGACGACGCCATGGCGTATCTGAACCTGTTGCACCGCGAGCGGGCCGACTTGCAGGATTCGGCGGACGACTACAAGAAAGACATCGCCGAGGCCGAAAAGTGGGTGGCCAAGACCCTCGAGGTCAAGAAGATCAAGCAGGAGCGCGCCGCCAAGGCGTCGCCTGGCGGGATCATCCAGGAAACCAAGTAAGCTTTCGCGGATCGAATCGAGGAGGGAGGCAGGCGTCCGGTGCGCCTGCCTCTTTCGCTTTCTGCGCTAAAGTAGGATTTCATGATCTCTGAGGGCGCCGAGATCCATCTTTCCGTCGGGCCCGACGCTGCCTACGCGGACCTGGAAGCGCGCGTTCGCCAGTTCCGCCCATCGGAAGACATGGGGCCGCTGCGGCAGGCCTACGAGTTCGCCCGCAACAAGCACGCCGGACAACGCCGGGATTCGGGTGATCCCTTCATCGTTCACCCGATCGCCGTGGCGTCGATCCTGGCGGGGATGAACATGGACATGGTCGCCCTCCAGACGGCGATCCTTCACGACACGGTTGAGAACACGGAGACGCGGATCGAGGAAATCCGGCAGCTGTTCGGGCAGGAAGTGGCCCATTGCGTCGACGGCGTCACCAAGCTCAAGAAGGTCGACATCCACTCGCGCGAGGAGATGCAGGCGGAGAACGTCCGCAAGATGCTGCTGGCGATGGTGAGCGACATCCGGGTGATCCTGGTGAAACTGGCCGACCGCCTGCACAACCTGCGGACGCTCGACGCCCTTTCGCGCGAGCGGCAACAGCGCATCGCGAAGGAGACGCTGGATATCTACGCGCCGATCGCGCACCGGCTCGGGATGGGAAAGATTCGCGGCGAACTGGAGGACCTCGCCTTCCGGCATGCCGAGCCCGAGGCCGCCGCCGAACTGGCGCGGCAGATCGAATCCAAGCGCCTGGCGAGCGAGGAGTCCCTGGAGCTGATGCGGCAGACGGTCGCCCAGAAGTTGCAGCGCGAAGGCATTCCGGCCCGTGTCGAGGGACGCATCAAGCGGCTCTACTCCGTCTACCAGAAACTCAAGCGCCAGCGGATCGCCCTCGAGCAGGTCTACGATTTCATGGGGCTGCGCATCGTCACGGATTCGGTGAAAAACTGCTACGCCGCCCTCGGGGTGATTCACAACGAGTGGACTCCGATTCCGGGGCGGATCAAGGATTTTATCGCGATCCCGAGGCCGAACCTGTACCAGTCGCTTCATACGTCGGTGATCGGGCCGGCGGGACTGTCTTTCGAGATCCAGATCCGCACCGAGGAGATGCACCGGATCGCGGAGGAGGGGATCGCGGCGCACTGGAAGTACAAGGAGGGAAAGAAGGGGCCGGCGGAGGACGATCAACGGATCGCCTGGTTGCGCCAACTGGTGGAATGGCAGCGCGAGATGCGCGATCCGGGCGAGTTCATGGCCTCCTTCAAGGTCGACCTCTACCAGGAGGAGGTCTACTGTTTCACGCCGCGGGGAAAAGTCATCATTCTTCCGCGCGACGCCACCCCCATCGATTTCGCCTACGCCATTCACACCGATATCGGCCATTCGTGCGTCGGCGCCAAAGTCAACGGCCGGATCGTGCCGTTGCGGACGCACCTGCGGACCGGCGATGTGATCGAGATCCTCACGCAGACCGGGCACCAGCCGAGCAAAGACTGGCTCAGCATTGTCAAGACCACGCGGGCGCGCAACAAGATCCGCAGTGTCGTGAAGGCCACCGAGCGGGAGCGCGCCATCGAGATCGGGCAGAAGACGATCGAGCGGGAGGCCCGCCGGCTCGGCCTGTCGCTGTCGCGGATTCCGCGCGAGGACCTCGAAAAAGCCGCCGCCAACCACGGTTGCGTCAAGGTGGAGGATCTCTACGCCGCGCTGGGGTATGGCAAGGTCTCGGCGCGCCAGATTCTTCAGCGGCTCACGGCCGAGCCGACGGCGGCGGAGTCAGCCCCGGCGGCTCCGGTTCCGGCCACCGGCCCGGGCGTTCCACCCCGCGACGGAACCGCGGCGACCAACGACCTGGTTCTGCGCGTGCGCGGAGTGGACGACCTGCTGGTCTACCGGGCAAAGTGCTGCAACCCGATCCGCGGCGAACCGATTGTCGGCTACATCACGCGCGGAAAAGGTGTGGCCGTGCACGCCACATCCTGCCACAACGTGAACAACCTGATGTACGAAGCCGAGCGCCGGATCGAAGTCGAATGGGCCCGCAGCACCCACGAAGCCTTCCAGGTGCAGCTCAACATCTATTCGGAGGACCGGCCGGGCATCCTCAACCAGCTCACGACGATTCTCACGCATGAGAACTCGAACATACGGAGTCTCGAGGCGCGGGCCGACGACCGCGGCGGCGCGGATACGGCGGTCGTCGAGATGTCGGTTGAAGTTCGCGACAAGAAGCAGTTGGAACGAATCATGACGTCGATGCGCCGCATCTCGGGAGTCAGGGATGTCGAACGCATACTTTGAACCGGAGCACATCGCCATCTCCAAGTCAAAGGGGATCAAGATCGACTGGCAGGACGGCCACCGTTCGGATTTCCCGCTGACCTACCTGCGGGACGAGTGCCCGTGCGCCACCTGCACCGGCGCCCACGGCACAGTTCCGCAGAAGTCGAACTACTCCGCCCCGCCCGCGTCGCCGTTTCCGATGTACAAGCCGGCGCTGCGGATCGTGTCGGTCGAGGAGGTCGGCAGTTACGCCATCCGGATCAACTGGAGCGACGGGCACAACTCGGGGATTTACTCCTGGGAGCACCTGCGCCGGATCTGTGCGTGTCCGGAATGCACGGCGGCCCGAGGATAGGGTGGCGGCGGGCCGGCGGGGTGCGATTCCCCGCGCAGCAATCCCGGCTTGCTAGGATGGAAAGACCCGGCCCTTCCCAATGGCGATCCGTTTCTTCAATACACTGACTCAGAAGGTGGAGCCCTTTGTCCCGCTGGAGGACAACGTCGTTCGCATGTACACCTGCGGACCGACCGTGTACCATTTTGTGCACATCGGAAACCTTCGGACGTTTCTTTTTCAGGACATTCTGCGGCGATGGCTCCGCTATCGAGGCTATGAACTGCGCCATGTGATGAATATCACGGACGTCGAGGACAAGATCATTCGCAACGCCCTCGAACAGGGCAAGAACATCGCCGAGTACACGGCGGTATACGAGAAGGCGTTCCTCGAGGACATGGCGACGCTGCGTCTGGAGATGCCGGAGAGGCTGGTGCGCGCGACGGAGCATGTTCCGGAGATGGTCGAGGCGATCAAAACCCTTGCGGACAAGGGGTTTACATACACGAGCGAGGGTTCCACGTATTACCGGATCGGGAACTTCCCCGGCTACGGGAAGCTGTCGCGGATCGATGTGTCCGGGCAGAAGGCGGGTGCGCGCGTCGACGTCGATGAGTACGACAAGGACGATGCGCGAGACTTTGTCCTGTGGAAGGCGCACCGCGGCAACGAACCGTTCTGGGACGGCGGCCCGTTCGGTCCGGGGCGGCCGGGGTGGCACATCGAATGCTCCGTGATGTCGATGAAGTACTTGGGCGAGACGCTCGATATTCACACAGGGGGCGTGGATCTGACGTTTCCACACCATGAGAACGAGATCGCCCAGTCGGAGGCGATCACCGGCAAGCCGTTCGTGCGCTACTGGCTCCACGCCGAGCACCTGATGGTCGAATCGCAAAAGATGGCCAAGAGCCTCGGCAATTTCTACACACTGCGGGACCTTCTGGCCCAGGGGTATGCTCCGGAGGCGATCCGCTATCTGCTGGCGCAGGTTCCCTACCGGAAGAAGTTGAACTTCACCATGGAGGGACTGCGGGCGGCGGCGACGGCTCTCGACCGCCTGCGCAACTACCGGCTTCGGCTGGAGACGGCGAAGTTTCCGGAGGGGGAAAGCGTGGCGCTGTCAGAACTGGCGCAAGCGGCGCGCCGGCGTTTCGACGAAGCCCTTGACGACGATCTCAACACGGCCGAGGCCCTCGGGGCGGTTTTCGAGTTCGTGCGCGAGACCAACACGGCGATGGACGCAGGGCAGTTTCTGGCCGGCAACGCCGCCCCGGCCCGCCAACTGCTGGACCATTTCGACGCGATCTTCGATGTCCTGCGTCCGAGCGGCCGGCAGGGCGGTCTCTCCGACGCCGAAATCGACGCGCTCGCCGCCGAGCGCAACCAGGCGAAGAAGGCACGGAATTTCCAGCGGGCGGACGAGATCCGGCGGACTCTGGCGGAGCAGGGCGTGATCCTCGAGGACACGAGAGACGGAACGCGCTGGAAGCGAAAGTAGGCATGGAGTTCCAGACCAAGGCCATCCACGCCGGCGACCGCGAAAAACTGACGTCCGCGGTGCCCGTGACCACCCCGGTGATGACGGCGGTGAGCTACATCTACGAGGATGTCGAGACGCTCGACCGGGTTTTCGGAGACGAGGTCGAAGGTCCGTCGTACTCGCGTTTCGGGAACCCGACGAGCCAGGCGCTCGAACGACTCCTGGCGACGCTCGAATCGGGCGCGGCCGCTTTCACGGCGTCCAGCGGGATGGGCGCGATGCACCTGGCCCTGCAAGCGGCGCTGGCCGACCGGCGGCGGTCGATCGTGGCCGCCAACGCGCTGTTCGGGGCCACGCTGAAGCTGTTGACGGGCGTCCTGGCGCCGTCGGGCGCCGAAGTGACGTTCGTGGACATGTGCGACCTGGAGGCGGTGGAGCGGGCGGTGGAGCAGGCCAAGCCGGGCGCCATCGTGCTCGAATCGGTTTCCAACCCGTTGCTGCGAGTGGGCCGGATCGACGAATTGGCCGGGATCGCCAACCGCGCGGGGGCCGCCCTGGTGGTCGACAACACGTTCGCGACGCCGCTGCTGCTGCGCCCGATCGAACACGGCGCCCACATGGTGGTACAGAGCCTGACCAAGTATCTTTCCGGGCACGGCGACGTGCTGGGAGGCGCGGTGATCTGCACGGAGGAGTATCGCGGCGTGGTGCGAACGTTGTCCCGGACAACAGGTCCGAACCTTGGTCCGTTCGACGCTTACCTGTCGATGCGCGGCATCAAAACGTTCCCCTTGCGCATGGAACGCCAGTGTCAGAACGCCGCGCGGGCTGCGGCGTGGCTGCGGCAGCACCCCCGAGGGCTGCGGGTCCACTATCCGGACGACCCGGCGCATCCTGACGCGGAAGCGATCCGCCGGCTGTTCGCTCCGGACCTGCGGGGAGCGGTGGTCAGCGTCGAGTTGCCGGGCGCCGGCCGCGACGAAGTGTTCGCCTTCCTGAACCGGTTGAAACTGGTCGTGAAGGCGACGTCGGTGGGCGACGTGCATTCGATGGTGCTCTATCCGGCGATGAGTTCGCACCGGGAACTGTCGCCACGCCACCGGCAACGGCTGGGCATCGGGGACGGACTGGTCCGGTTCTCGTTCGGGATCGAGGCCATCGCGGACATTCTGGCCGACCTTGAGCAGGCTCTGGCCTGAGCGCTACTGCGGCAACGTTGTTTCGAGCCAGTCGAAGTCGTATCCGCGCGGACCGTTCCGGCCGGTCTTAAGCTTGCGCAGCGTCTTAGCCTGGTACATGCGCTGGTCCGCCTCCGCCAGCAGGCGTTCGGGTTCGTCGCCGTCGGTGGGGAACCGCGCCTGTCCGACGCTCAACGACAGGTTCGAGCCGGGCACGACGGCCTTGCCAGCCTCGATGACGGCGCGATTCAACTGGGCGATTTTGAGGATGAGGTCGTCCTCGGCGAGGCCTGGCAGCAGGATGACGAATTCGTCGCCACCCATGCGGGCCACGTAGTCGTACTCCCGGCAGGATTCCCGCAACGCCTTGGCCACGGCGCGGAGGACGTTGTTGCCTTCGAGGTGGCCGAACCGGTCGTTGACCTCCTTGAAGCCGTCGAGGTCCGTCACCAGGACGGTCAGCTTGCCGCCCAGTCGGCGGCAGCGGGACATCTCGCTTTCGAGTTGATTGTTGAGCGCCCGCGCGTTCGGGAGTCCGGTGAGGAAGTCTGTGGAGGCGGACGCGGCCACCTGCTCAAACTTCAGGGCGTTTTCGATGACGGTCCCGAGTTTGGCGGTGATGGCGAGCAGGACACGAAGGTTGTCCTTGTGGAAGGCGTCATAGTTGCGGCGGCACAGCATCAGCACGCCGACGACGGCTCCGTCCTGGGTCGCGGTGACGGGGACGGCCAAAGCGGAGTTGAGCAGCAGGCTGCGCATCGATTCGCTCGTGGCGCCCATTTCAAGGTTCGGGTTTCCGTTGAGGATCGCCTTTTTGTGCTGCGCCACCCATCCGGCGATGCCCTGCCCGATGGGGATGTGCCGCGAAAGGAACAGCGAGGTGCACTCGCCGGACGCATACCGGGGGATCAGGGTGTCGTCCCGGACCATGTAGATTACGAACGATTCGAAGGGAATCAGGCGCCGCAAACCGGTTGACAGCGTGGAGAGGGTCTCGTCGAGATGGAGCGAGTTGCCCAGTTCCTGAGTCAGCTCCATGAGCACCTGGGCTTCCTGGCGGGCGGCGGCGATCTTGTCGAGATAAGCCGGTTTTCCGGCGTCGGGCGGCGGCGTGGAGTCCTCGGCGGGTTTCTGGGGGAACAACGCCTCGCCCGCGGTCTCAATCCGGTACCTGGGCGTGCTGTTTGCCGAGGACTGGAGCCGGAGTTTCTCCTCGAGCTCGGCGCACCGCTCCTGGAGAAGCCTGACAATCGCTGGGTCGAGGCTGACGCCAGACTCGGCGGCGATCCGGTTGAGAGCCTGATCGATCGGCATTGCCGAGCGGTACGGGCGGTCGGAGATGAGGGCGTCGAAGCAGTCCACCACGGCGAGGATCCGCGCGCCAATCGGGATCGCCTCGCCCTTCAGCCCGGACGGGTAGCCGCCGCCGTTCCATTTTTCGTGGTGGTAGCGCACGATCTCGGCGACCGGGTACGGGAAGTTGACCCGTTCCAGGATCTCCGCGCCCACCACCGGGTGGATCTTCATTTTCTCGAACTCTTCCCGGCTGAGCCGGCCGGGCTTGGAGAGGATGTGCTCGGGCACCGCGAGTTTGCCGATGTCGTGCAGCACGGCCGCGGCGCGGAGCGCCTCGATCTGGTCAAAGGAGAGGTTCAGCGACTTCGCCAACTCGGTGCAGTAGATCTGCAACCGCTGAAGATGGTCGTGCGCGGTCATGTCCTTCGCCTCGATCGCCAGAGCGAGGGCCTCGACGGTGCGCAGGTGAACGGCGGCCATGTCTTCATACTGGTCCCGCTGGTTCTGGATGCGGCCCGTGTAGGAGTGGTAGGAGCAGTAGATCAGGAACGCGATGGGCAGCAGCAGGAGAGGCGAGTCCGCGCCCAGGAGTTCGCCGGAAAAGTGAAACACAGCCGCCACGCAGGCCCCGGCGATATAGTACGGAAACGTGCGGAAGTTGCACTCCCGCCACACCCACGCCAGGCTTTTTCTCCGCTCGAGAGCGACGATCACTGCCACGGGAAACGTGTTCATCGCGTACAACACGGTCGCCGCCAGCGCCAGCGCCATCACCGACGATCTCGAACTGACCCATGGCGCCGAGAAGACCTGGTTTGCGATCGAAACGGACAACGCCGTGTTGGCGATGTGAAAATACGCCGGCACCGGCACCTGCTTCTGGTGGCGATGGACCAGAACCTGGATGGCGGTCCCCGCGCACCCCATCAGCAGCGTTTCGGCCAGGGAGAGTTCGACGATCCCGATGAGAATGAAAACAAAGTTCACCGACATCGCGCCGACGATCTGGGGGAGGTTCAGCCGGAGACCCGAGGCGATGAACGCCAGCAGGGTGAGGAAGGCGCCTTTGAGCGGCTGCTGCGGGTGCCATTGCGTCAGGCCTGTGCCGAGCATGATGGTACCCAAGATGATCACGATCCAGACGAACGCCCGGCTCGCCGTCTGCGACTTTGGTTTCTCGGTCATTCCTCTCTTGGGTCCTGTATAGGGATCGGACCGGGTGGGGGCCATCGTTAGGGTCGCCCGTGATCGAAATGTCCTCATCCTGAGTCCGGGCTGGGTTCACGGCGGTATTCCCCCGGTTGTGTGCATCGAAAATCCCCATTCGAGAATGGGCGGAGCCTGGACTACAATAGAGTTCGATCTCTCCGAAATCATGTATCGAAGTGCATTCGGTCTGATACTGACCGTACTCATCACAGCGTCTTCCTGCGCGAAGAAGGAAGTCCCGCGCGCCAAGGCAGACTCGGGACCGATTCCTGTCCGTGTGACCAGCGTAGGAAGCCGCCAGATTCAGAGGGTGGTCGACTCGGTCGGCACGCTGTTCCCGTTCGACGAGGTGATTGTCAGCGCGGAGATTGAAGGAAAGGTCGAGAAGGTCGCTTTCGATCTGGGGGACCTCGTGCGTCAAGGCGAGGAACTGGTGCGGATTTCTGACGAGGAGCAGCGCTACCTTCTCGCCCAGAACGAAGCCCAACTGCGGCAGGCGCTGGAGCGCCTGGGGCTGAAGAACGAGAACGACCGGGTCACCGATCTCGATGAAACGCCGGAAGTGCGGCGCGCCAAGGCGGATCTCCAGGAAGCGACGATGCGCCACCGGCGGCTGCGCTCTCTTGTGGACCAGAACATCGGGGCGCAGGCCGATCTCGACGCCGCGGTCTCCCGTCTGATGGCGGCCACCGCGGCCTACGATGCCACCAGGAACCAGATGCGCAACCTGATCCAGGAGGTCGACCGGTTCAAGGCGGTCGTCGAGTTGCAGAGGAAGAAATTGCGGGACACCAGCGTTCGGGCGCCGTTTACGGCGAACGTCAAGGAACGGCAGGTCACGGTGGGGCAGTATGTCCGGCCCAACACGCCACTGTTCTCGCTGGTGAAGACGAATCCGCTGCGACTGCGCCTGGAGGTGCCCGAGCGTCTGGCGCCGTGGACCAAGGTGGGGCAGACGGCCGATGTTTACGTGGAGGCGTTCCAGGACCGGCGGTTCGTCGGCCGCGTCTCCCGAATCGCCCCGACAGTCGACCAGTCCAAGCGCACGTTCGTGGTCGAGGCGCTGGTCGACAATCCCGACGGGCTGCTGAAGGCGGGATCGTACGCCCGGGCCCGGCTCTCGACGCAGAAGGTGGACGACATCCGGATCGTGCCGGCCCGGGCGGTGGCCTACGTTCTCGGAACAAACAAGGCGTTCGTGATCACGCCGGGCTCGTTGATCGAGGCCAGAGAAGTGAAGACCGGCGACCGCTTCGACGAGCAGGTGGAAATCGTCGACGGGCTTCGCGAGGGCGAGACGGTGGCGACGACACAGTTAAACCGGCTGGATACAGGCGTGAAGGTGGCCGTGCAGCCGGAGCCCGAGCAGAAGGCGAAGGCGGAGTAGGCGCGATGCGGATCCTTGCGTCGATGTTGGCCCTGGCGGCCTTTCCTGGATCCGCGCCGGGCTCGATCCGGCTGCTCGTGACGGTGGTCGAGCAGAAGACGGCGCGGCCGGTGACCGACCTCAAAGCGGGCGATTTCACGGTGATCGACGGGGGCAGCCCGCGAACTGTCGAGGCCGCCGCCTACCAGGTGGCGCCCGTCGACGTCATGTTACTGGTCGACTCGAGTCTGGTGGGGCAGGCGGTTCAGGCCGCCGCCTCGGACCTGATCGGGCAGATGCAGGACAAGGAGCAGATGGCGCTGGTGGCCTTCCACTCCTCGGCGGACCTGGTGCAGGATTTCACGTCGTCCAAGAGCGCGCTGCTGCGGGCGCTCACAGGCATCCGGTACGGAAACGAGCCCCGGGTGCTCGACGGCGTCTACGCCGCCGCGGACGGGGGTTTCGCCCACGCGACTCTGCGCAAGGCGGTCCTGCTGCTGACCACAGGAATGGATGCCGGTTCCCGGACCACGGAACGCGACGTGCTCCAGCTCTGCCGGAAGAACGGGATTTCCATCTACCCGCTGTATCTGACGGGGCGCGAGCGCGGGTTGTTTGAGACGCTGGCTCGGGGTTCCGGCGGCGCGGCGATGAGCATGCGCGAGATCGAGAAGGCGGCCAAACCCGCGTCAGCGCGAGTGTTCGAGGTGATGCGGGGCAACTACACGCTGACCCTGTCAGGGAATCTGCGAACCACGGAAAAGCTGAAGATTGAGCTGTCGCGGCAGGGCAAGTACTTCATATCCGCGCTTCCGGTCGACTGACGGGCCGGGGCGGGTCAGCCTCGTTTCGGCGCCGCCTGCCGTGGCGCCGGCGCGGGAGGAGGCGCGCCGGGCTTGGTCGACCGGCGGCGGAAGGCGTTCCGGCGCGATTCCATCTTCCTGGCCTCGGCCTGCGCCCGCGTGGCAAGGTAGCCGGCCAGGTCCGCTTCGGTGAGTTCCTGGTCCGGCGAGCGGGATCCGGTCAAGCCCGTCAGTTTCTGCGCGCACAACGCCGGCCCTTCCTGAAGGGCGATGCGGTGCTTGGCCAGCAGGGACAGGTCCGCGGCAACCGAGATATGAAGGGTGGGCTCGCCCTTGGCGACGCGGTCAAACAGATAGATCCGTTTGGTCGGGGAGTGACTGAACCCCACGTAACGCAATTCCATATTTGGCTGCTGCTGCACTTGTTCGATTCCGACCTGTCCGGACTGCGCCGAACCCGCCCGCGCGCACAGCGGAATTCGATTGCGTTGCGCTTCAGCCGGAAAGTGTCATCCGTCCCGGCCGCAATCGGGCGTGCGCCGCGGCAAACCGGCCCGTTACCTGGGCGCCCGTCTCGGGCCCCGGCCGCCACCACCGCCGAAGCCGCGGCCCATGCCGCCGCCCTCCGACTTCGGACGCGCCTCGTTGACGTTCAGAGCGCGGCCCTGGAAATCGCGTCCGTTCAGGGCCGAAATCGCGCGGTCCGCCTCGTCGGGGTTCGGCATTTCGACGAAAGCAAAACCCCGGGACCGGCCGGTTTCGCGATCCGTGATCAGATTGACGCGATCGACGGTCCCATAACTTTCAAACAGACCCCGGATGGAGGATTCGGTAGCGGCAAAAGCCAAGTTGCCTACAAAGATGTTCTTCATGATGTTCCTTCGTTTTGATTCTGCGGGCGGAACCAGGCAGGTTGGAGTTGCCGAGTAGCGGACCGATCAAAAACATTTTCAGTATAACAAAGACCAACGAACACTGGCTTCGTCCGGTGAGATTCGCGCCGTGAGGGCCCTTGGCGCTATCCTGATCAGGGCGTACATTGAAGTAGAGATGCGACACAGGGCGTTTGTAATATTTCTCATATTCTCCTGCCTGGCCGCTTCGGCGGCACGGGCGCAGCGTATTCTCGCCGAGATCACGGGCGCGGTGACGGACCCCTCCGGCAGCGCCGTTCCGAACGCGAGAGTGACGGCCACGGAAACCGCCACAGGGCGTGTTTTTTCCACGCAATCGAACAGCGAGGGCATCTACCGCCTAGTCAGTCTGCCTTCGGGAACCCAGTACACGGTCGAGATCGAAGCCTCGGGCTTTCGTCTCGAGCGCCGGGAGGGCGTGAACCTCGACGCGGCGGAGGTTCGCCGGCTCGACTTCGGACTTCAGGTCGGGGCCACAGCCGAAACGGTCACCGTCACGGCGGAAGCCAACGCGTTGAACCTCGAGCGGGGCGAGGTGTCGTCGACGGTGAACCGGCGCGCCATCGTCGATCTGCCGCTCAACGGGCGAAACGTGTACCAACTGGCGGAGTTGCAGCCCGGCGTCGTCCGGGTGGCCGGCACGGGACTCCAGGAGTCGGAGACAACAGACGCCCGTATCGGCGCCTCGGGCACGCGGTTCCGCGACAACCAGATCCTGCTCGACGGCGTGTCGAACAACAACGACCGGCAGGGCGGCCGCACGACGATCACGCTGAACCCGGACGCCGTGGAGCAGTTCAAGATCGTCACCAACAACCTGTCGGCGGAGTTCGGCCGCAGCGGCGGAGCGCTGATCAGCGTGCTCTCGCGCGCGGGAACGAACGACATGCACGGTTCGCTGTTCTGGTTCCTCCGCAACGACAACCTGGACGCCTCGAACACGTTCGAGGCGCGGGCCGGATCGCAGCCCGAGTTCAAGCGCAACCAGTTCGGCGCGACGCTGGGCGGGCCGGTGGTCAAGAACAAGCTGTTCTATTTCGGATCGTTCCAGGGGCTCCGCCTGCGCCAGCCGCAGCAGCGGCAGGCGACCATTGAAACGCCCGAGTTCCGCGATTTCGTGGTGCGCACCCGGCCGAATTCGATCGCCGCGCGCCTGCTCCGTGATTTCCCGCCCGCGGCGAATCCGACGTTCAACATCCGCGACATCGGCAGTCCGGCGCGCGGCGTGCGCGTGGCCGGTCCGCCGGACGGCATACCGGACCTGGGCGACGCGTTTATTCCCGTCCGGGGCTACACGAACGACAACCAGTACTCCGTCCGCGTGGACTATTCGTTCAACGAAGGCAGGGACAACTTCAACGGACGCTACAGCGTGAACGACCAGGACCGGCAGTCGGCGTCCGGCAACAGCGTCCGGCCGTTCACGGCCACGACGCTCGAACTCGACCAGAACGTCGGTCTCAATCACACGCACATCTTCTCGCCGTCGCTGATCAACGATCTGCGGCTCGGCTGGAACTCCGACCCGCAGTACACGGACGGCAACTTTCCCGAGATTCCGTGGGTGACCATGAACACGGCCGGACGCTCGGTGGCTTTGTTCAACTCGACCGACGGGTTCGTGTTCCCGCTCGACATCCGGACCAACACGTACGTGCTCTACGACGCGCTCAGCTACGTCCGCGGCCGCCACAGCGTGAAGCTGGGAGGCGAGTACCGGGCCTTCCAGGAGAATTCGAACTTTCCGACCTACCTGAAGCCTTCGATCGCGTTCGAGGACCTGATGGATTTCGCCGACGACGAAGTGCTCACCACGATCGCGCGCGTCAATCCAAACACGGGAGCGCCGGAGGGGACCTACCGCAACTTCCGCCAGAAGGAGTTCGCCTTCTTCGTCCAGGAGGACTGGAAGGTGACTTCGCGGCTGACGGTCAACGCCGGGCTGCGCTACGACAACTTCGGCCCATTGACGGAGAAGAACGATCTGCTTTCCACGCTCGCCTTCCGCTCGACCAGCGTCGTGGACGCCCCGATCGTGCGACTGACACAGCTCTACCGCCGCGACAACAACAATTTCGCGCCGCGGTTCGGGCTGGCGTGGGATCCGACCGGCTCCGGCGCGTGGTCCATCCGAGCGGGTGGCGGGCTGTTCTACAGCCGCGTCTGGTCGAACTTCACCGGCAACACACGGTTCAACACCCCGTACTCGCTCCAGGTGACGTTGTCAGCGTTGACGCCGGGTCAGAACCCATCCTCCGCCTACCGGATCCCGTTCATCGGCGACCCGGCCTTCGCCCGGCCGCTGGACGCGCTGAACGGCAGCACGTCGCTGCGGCCGGGGTTGCAGGCGGTCGACCAGACGCTGACGACGCCCTACGTGACGCAGTACTTCTTCGGCGTGCAGCGGCGGCTGCCGGGCAACTGGATCGCCGAGGCCAACTACCTGGGCAACTCCGGACGGAAGCTTCTGCTGCGCAACGAAATCAACCGTTTCTCCGGCGACCGCGCCGACGGGGCGGTGAACCGCGTCAACCAGAGCTTCGGCTCGATCGTGTGGGGCTCGAACGCGGTGAGTTCGAACTACAACGCGCTGGCGGCGCAGCTCACAAAGCGGTTTTCGAGCGGCTACCTGGCGCAGGTGGCCTACACGTTCGGCCGTTCATTTGACGCCGACTCGGAACCGTTCGGCGGAGGCGGCGGGGAGTTGCAGGGCACGATGGAGGTGAACAACCTGCGGCTGGACCGCGGGCGTTCGGCGTTCGACGCCACGCACCGCATCGCGGCGAATTTTGTCTGGGAGATACCGTTCCTGCGGGGGCAGAAAGGCGCCGCTCCGGCCATTCTGGGCGGGTGGCAGTGGGGCGGGATCGTCTCCTACCAGTCTGGATTTCCGTTCACGGTGATCACTTCGGATGACTACAATCTCGACGGCGTGTTCACGGACCGCCCGAACGCCGCGCGCGACCTGCCGCGCAAGATCGCGGGAGGGAACCGGGCGTTCCAGGACGGCGCGTTCGGGGGAATCGCGGAGTGGGGCAACCTGTTCCGCCCGGCGCCCGCCGGAACGACCCCCCAGTTGGGCCGGAACACATTCACGGGTCCGAATTTCGCCTCAGTGGACACGTCGCTTCTCAAGGTGTTCCGGCTGCCGTGGATCAGCCCGGAGGGCAGCAACCTCGAGTTCCGGGCGGAGCTGTTCAACGTGTTCAACCGCGTGAACCTCCGCGGTCCGAGCAACACGCTGGGCACGTTCAACGCGACGACGCAACGGTGGAGCAACGTGAACTTCGGGCGGTCGACCCTGGCGTTCGAGGGCCGGCAAATTCAGTTCGCGCTGAAGTGGCGGTTCTGAGCTTCCATCCGGCGGCCGGCGCCGGGTGAGGACGCCGGCCCCGGACAAAGCGGTGTTGCCACGGGCCGCGCGTTGCAGGACAATGGCGGGAACGGCCGGGCGGGCGCTCGCGCCGGCCATGACACCGGCCGCAAGGAGTCCGGCTATGACGCGCATCGCATTTCTGCTCCTCTCCCCGCTCGTGCTCGCCGCGGAGACGCGCACCATCCGCGCGGAGCGGTTCCACAACACGTTTTCGCACCAGCATCCCGTTCTGGCCCGCCTCCAGCCTGGCGACACAGTCGTGACGGAAACGATCGACGCCAGCGGGAGAGACAAGACGGGCAAGGTGGTGGCCAGGTCGCCGAACCCGCTCACGGGACCGTTTTTCATCGAAGGGGCGGAGCCGGGTGACGCGATCGCGGTCCGGTTCGACCGCATCCGGATCAACCGGAACTGGGGTTATTCGAATCACAGGCTGGGCCTTTTTTCGCTGACGCCGGAGTATGTCGAGGGGATTTTTCCTCGCAAGTACCGCGACGGGGCGGTTTTCGAGGGCCGGAACGACGCGCTGCCCTGGGACATCGACATCGCCCGCCAGCGCGTCAAGCTGCGCGAGCCGGCCAGTTCCGCGGTGAATTTCGAGTTTCCCGCCCGTCCGATGCTCGGCTGCGCAGGGGTGGCCGCGCCGGGCGACTTCGCGCCTACATCGGCCATATCGGGCACTTACGGCGGCAACATGGACTACAACGAGGTCGTGGAGGGGGCCACGGTCTATCTTCCCGTTTATCATCCGGGCGGGCTGCTGTTCATCGGCGACGGACACGCGCTGCAAGCCGACGGCGAGCCGACCGGGACCGGCATCGAGACGACCATGGACGTGACCTTCACTGTCCAGCTTCGCAAGCGCGCCAACCTGCCCGGGCCGAGGCTGGAGAACGCCGAATGGATCGCCGCGATCGGCAGCCAGCCCGAGTTCGTCAGTTCACTCGACCGCACGCTGCGGGTGGCGACGTCGGACATGATCCACTGGCTCACCACCGAGTACAAGGTCGAACCGTGGGCGGCGCACCAGCTGATCGGCTACCAGGGCAAGTACGACGTGATCACAGTGGGCGGATCGATGGCGCTGCGGATTCCAAAGAGGGCTCTGAGAAGGGGGAACTGAACCGTGTTAACGCGCCGATCGCTTCTCGCCGCCGCGCTCCAGGGAGGAAAAAAGCGGCTCATCATCGACACCCACCTCGAGGTCTGGACCGACGATCCGAGGTTCCCCTTCGCACATCCGGAACGGCCGGAGTTCAAAAGGGCGGCAATGCAGGCGCCCATTGAGAACCAAGTCGAACAGATGAAGGACTTCGGCCTCAGTTACGCGGTCCTGATCAACCCCCGCTACTTCGGCTGGGACAACTCCTACATCGCCTATTCGCGGAAGAAGTACCCGCACCTGTTCGTCGCGCACGGGCTGATCAATCCCAAGGATCCGAAGGTGCACGAGCGGCTGCGCTACTGGGTCAAGGAACATGGATTTCAGGGCATGCGTTTCAGCCCGATCTATCATCCGAAGGAGACGTGGCTGAATTCGAAGGAGCACTACCCGCTCTGGAAGGAGGCCGAAAAGCTCGAGGCGGTTTTCAACTTCTACATCCTGCCGCACCAGATGCCCATGCTCGAGGACATGTGCGGAAGATTTCCGGGCGTCAAGGTCGTGGTGGACCACGCCGGCAAACCGGATCTCAAGCTGGCGGATCCCTGGCCCGAGTTCCGGAAGATGTTCCGGCTGAAGAAGTTTCCCCAGGTGTGGATCAGCAACTCGGAACCGTACGAGATGTCGGAGACCAAGAAGTATCCCTACGAGGACACATGGCCCTTCTACAAAGCCATCTACGAGGAGTTCGGCCCGAGACAACTGGTGTGGGGAACGGGATATCCGCGTCCGCGATGGGAACTGCCCATGGACAAGGAACTGGAGTTTGTCGACAAATACTGTAGTTTCTACACCGAGGAGGCCCGCGAACTGCTGCTCGGACGGAACGCCCTGAGGATCTGGCGGTTTCCCGGCGCCGGCCAGGCCTGAGATTTCCGGTGGGATGAACGGGAGCGTTCCGCCGCTCCGCACCGGGGGTCCTCTATAATGCGGGAATGCCGGGGCCGCCCGATCCGTTCCGATACGCGCCTCCGCCGACCAGGGCCGGGGGACGCACGGCAGTCCCGATCGACATCCACACCATTGACGCAGTGCTGCATCTGGACGCGCATACCGGGCGATGCACGGCGGACGCTTACCTCGAGTTCACACAAGGCCCGCACGACGGCCATCCGGTATTCGACCTCCGGCAGCAGATCGAATCCGCGCTGCTCGACGGGGATCGGCTCTCCCCGGACGATCTTCCGCATTGCGATCTCGGGGGCGGCCCCGAGGCAGCCATGCGGGTGATCCGGCGCCGTCTGCAAGCAGGAACACGGCACTCCCTCCATGTTTCCTACGCCCTGGCCACCCCGCAGGCGCCGCGGGGCGGAAGCCGCCTGCCGGAGGTCCACGCCTCGGACGGACGCGCGCGCCTGAGCTTCGGCATGTCGGACCTGGCTCCCGGGCGCTATCTGGAGTCTTGGATTCCGGCCAACCTTCTCTTCGACCAGTATTCGATCGACATCGGGATTACGGTGGCCAACGCCGCCGCGCCGCACGTGCTGATCACCAGCGGGCGTTCGATTCAGATCGCCGAAAACCGCTGGTGGGTGGAGTTCAGGCCCGGATCGACGTCCTGCTCGCCCATGGTGGAGTTGCACCCGGCCGACGAGGTCGTGTGCCGCCGCGCCACGGTCCGTCTGCCCGTCTCCGACAAGGACCTGGAGATCGAGATCTGGAAGCCGCGTGGCATGAAGGCGCAGCTCAGCAGGCTCCTCGGCAAGGTGAGCGGCTGGCTGTGCGATTTCGAGAGGCGGATGGGCCGGTACTGCCACGGTCGCCGGTTCGTCGTCTTTCTCCAGGACCGCGGAGGCATGGAGTACGATGGCGGCTGCACCTCGTCCGTCGAGGCGTTGTGGCACGAAACGCATCATGCCTGGTGGGCGCGGGGATTGAAGCCGCCGAGCCAGCGGGACGGATGGATCGATGAGGCGTGGACAGTATACAGCGAGAAGCGCCGCGGGGTGGCGACGCCGTTCGACCTGTCGCGGCCGGCGCCCCTGCTGAATCCGGAAAACCCGTGGTGGCGCGTGACTCCGGCGGAGTCCTACGACGAGGGCTGTCTGTTCTTTGAAGGGCTGGCGGACATCGCCGGAACGGCGAACCTCGAGGCGTGGATGGACGAGTTCTGCCGTGAGTCGATGCCTGGGTTTGTCACAACCGGCGAGCTGGAGGATTATCTCTTCGAGCGCAGCGGAGGCGATCGCCGGATCCGGGCCGCCTTCGCCAGGATCCGCGGCGCGCCGCCGCAGACGCGCACGCGACGGATTTCCCGCGACCGAACGGGGCCAAGGGCTGCCGCCGCGGAGCGGACCCGGCCTCCCGGGCGAGCGCCGTTCGGATGACGCGCGGGCCGGTCGGCGGGCAGGATCCTTTAATCAAGACCGGCGAACAACCGGCTGCGCGGAACCGACTTCCAGTCGTCCAGAAACATCTTCAGGCCGGCGTCGGTCATCATGTGCTTGTACAGGGACTCGAGAATGTCAAACGGCATCGTGGCGACGTCGGCCCCGGCCAGCAGGCAATCGAGAACTTCCTTCGCGGTGCGGATGCTGGCGGCGAGAATCTGGGTCTGGTAGCCGTAGCGGTCGTAGATCTCGCGGATCTGCCGGATCATCAGGATTCCATCGTCTCCGGCGAGATCTTTCCGGTGGACGAACGGACTGATGTAGGTCGCGCCCGCCTTGGCCGCCAGATAAGCCTGGAGAGGGCTGAAACAGAGCGTCACGTTCGTACGGATGCCTTCACGCGACAGGACCTTCACGGCTTTCAGTCCTTCGATCATGACCGGGACCTTCACGACGGCGTTGGGATGGAGGCGAGCGATCGCCCGGCCCTGGGCGATAATGCCGTCCGCCTCCAGGCTGACGGTCTCGACGCTGACCGGTCCGTCCACGATTTCGAAAATCTCGCCGATCACGTCGTCAAAGTTCTTCCCGGACTTGGCGATGTGGGTTGGGTTGGTGGTGACGCCGTCAATGATTCCCCACTCCCACGCGGTGCGAATCTGGCTGGTGTCGGCCGTGTCGATAAACAGCTTCATCGGTTTCCTCCTGTCCGCCGCAGAAGAACGGCGCGCGCCGCCTGCCTCCAGGTCGCGGCGGTAAAGTCAATGGTGTAGTCGTAACGCGACAGCAGATACCGGTTCACGCGCGGCGCCGGAATCTCCCTCCAGTTCCTGGCGTCGAGGTTCCAGAGCGCGGCGGGCTGGCCGTGCACGACGGGTCCGATCGAAAGTATGGATTTCACGGCCGGGCACGCCGCGGCGGCGCGCTCGACGCCGGCATCGGACGGCGCGAAGCAGGACAGCACGCAGGGCGGCTGGAACAGCGCCAGGGCGGACCGGGCATCCATCGCCAGGACTCCAGGCCCGCGCGGCTCGGGATCGGTCGCCGTGACCGGCACGCCGTATCGGGCCAGCGCGGCGGCGAGCGCACCGTCGCCGGCGCCGAGCTCCAGCACCGGCTCCCCCGTTCCGAGCGCTTCGGCGAGCGCGGAAACAAGCTCGGTGCTGGGGGCGGCGAACAATCCGTGCTCGCGGCAGTAGTTCTGCCATCCGCCGGCCTGTTCGGCGCGCTCCATGAGATCGAGCCAGTCGCGAAAACGGCTTCCCGGCGGGATCAGATCGAGATGCCGATGCGGTGAATCGCCATGGCGTTGTTCTCCCGCAGGATTTCGCATTTGGTCTTCTTTCCCGACGCCGTATCGAGCAGTTCGTTGTACAGGCGGATTCCGGCTTCCTCGATGGAAGTGCCGTCGAAGATGTCGCTGACGTCCACCTCCACGGTATCTTTCATTTTTTCGTAGGAGATGCGATTGCCTGTCAGGCGGATGGTGATCATCACGGGATGATTGATCGTGTGGCCGCCGCCGGTGGAAAAAGTGAGCACCTGCGAGCCCGCCGCCGCAATGCCGGTGATCGACTCGCCGCCATGGCCGGGCGTGTCCATGATGTAGAGTCCCGGGGCGTCGCCGATCGGCTCGGCGAACTCCACGACTCCGACGATCGGCTTTGTGCCGCTTTTCTGGATCGCGCCGAGCGACTTTTCCTCGATCGAACTCAGCCCGCCGAGGATATTGTCTCCGGTCGGCTGCGATCCGCGGATGTCTTCGCCGCTTTCGAGAGCGCGCCGTTCCATGCGGCGGGTGATGAACCAGATGCGGTCGGCGACCTCCCGGTTGGCGGCGCGCGACACCAGGACCTCCTCGCCTCCGAGCATTTCGGTGGTTTCGGCGAGAATCGAGCGGCCGCCGTGGTCGATGACCAGGTCCGAGCAGATGCCGGAGGCCTTGTTCGAACTCAGGCCGGAGGTGGTGTCGGAGGTGCCGCAGTTGAGCCCGTAGATCAGTTTCGACACGGGCACCTTCTCGCGCTGCTGTCCGCTGATCCGGCGATGCATGTCGAGCGCCGCGCGGGTCGCCGCGGCCTGCGCGTTGATCAGCCCGCCGCTGGCGCGGATGTTCACGGCGGCGACAGGCTTGCCGGTCCTGGCGATCTCATGGGCGATCTCGTCGGCGGTGCAGCCGGTCTCCTTGTGATGGTCGACCACGACCACGCCGCCGCAGTTGGGATTCCGGCCCATTCCGACGAGGGTCCGGAAGGTCAGCCGGAGGTCCGGCATCACCTGGCACCGGCCCAGAGGGTGCACAACGGCGATGGTGTCGGCCATGGTCTGCGCCAGCCGCTCGCAGACACAGTTGGCATAGAGGGTTCCGGAGAGGGCCAGAACGAAGTTGCGCGCGCCCACCTGTCCGTCGGGCCGCGGATAGCCCATCCATGTATCGCGGATGGTCATGCCCTGTTCCCCTGGCCGGCGGCGAACAGGTCGCCGCGTCCGCGGTTTGATTCCAGGTTGTGGATATGGACGTGCTCACCCGGCCGGATGTCGCACGTGGCTGTGCCGATGCTGTAGCCGTATTTCAGAATCTGCTCCCCCTTGCGGATGGGCCGGATGGCGAACTTGTGAGCGAACGGGATGTCGTCGGCCAGGGTGATGGGGACACCCCCGGCGTCGAGAACCGTACCCCGGACGCCGTTTTCCGATATGAGCGTCGCCACGTTGTCCCGGGGGTCAATGATGAACACTTCCTTCGCCACCGATGTCGCACAACCTCGCTTTCATTCGAACCGGATCCAGGTCCGAGGGAACATTCTATCAGGGATGCGCGGCGCGTTCCGGCGGCCCGCGGAATCCGGCCCGGCGCGCCTTCGCGCGGTTTGACTCCCGGCTTGGATCCGTGTTCCAATGCCGTTTAACTGTACCTTATGGTGAACAATGTTTCGCGCCGCGGGTTTCTGCGCTCGGGGCCGGCCGCCGCGGCGACTGCCCTCGGATTCGACCTGCGTCCCGCCCGCGCGGCGGTGAAGGAACTGAAGATCGCGCGGACCACGCAGACACATTCGGTCTGTCCCTACTGCGCGGTCGGCTGTTCGGTGGTGATCCACACTCTGGGAGACAAGGCGCACAACGTCAAGCCGGCCGTCGTCCATATCGAAGGCGACCCGGAATCACCGGTGAATCGAGGCACGCTGTGTCCGAAGGGCGCCTCTCTCAAGGAGTTCGTCAACTCCGACCGGCGGCTGCTGAAACCTCTTTATCGGGCTCCCGGGGCAAAGGAGTGGAGGGAGATTTCGTGGGAGGAAGCGATCCCGAAGATGGCCCGGCTGATCAAGAAGACGCGCGACGCCGGCTATCGGGAGAAGGACGAGCAGGGCCGGACCGTCAACCGGGTCGACAACATGGTGATGATCGGCGGGTGCACGGACACCAACGAGGTGAACTTTCTGCTGGCCAAGTTGCGGTTCGGGCTTGGCCTGCTGCCCTACGAAAACCAGGCCCGTCTTTGACACGGCCCGACGGTGGCCAGTTTGGCCGCCACGTTCGGAAGGGGGGCGATGACGAACGGCTGGACCGACATGGTCAACGCCGACGTGTTCCTGATCATGGGCGGGAATCCGGCAGAAAACCATCCGGTCGGCTTCCGGTTCGTGATGGAGGCGAAGCGCAGGCGGAACGCCAAGATCGTGGTGGTCGATCCGCGCTTCACCCGCACCGCCGCCGTCGCCGACTACTACTGCCCGATCCGGTCCGGCACCGACATCGCGTTTCTCGGCGGGCTGATCCGCTACGCCATCACGACGGGCCGCTACCAGGCGGACTACGTCCGCCAACACACCAACGCGCCGTTTCTCGTGAAAGAGGGCTTCGGCTTCTCCGGCGGCCACTTCGCCGGATGGGATGAAGCCGGCGGCGCCTACGACAAGTCCGACTGGCAGTATGAAACGGGTCCCGACGGCTTCGTGAAGACCGACCCCACGATGGAACATCCCCGCAGCGTGTTTCAGCTGATGAAGAAGCACTACGACCGGTACACGCCGGAAAAGGTATCGGAGATCTGCGGCTGCACGCCGGAGGAATTCACGCGGACCGCCGAGATGGTGACGGCGGCGCACACCCCGGACAAGACGGGAACCGTCCTTTACGCACTCGGCTGGACGCAGCATTCCCATTCGGTGCAACTGATCCACTGCGCGGCGATGGTGCAGATGCTGATGGGCAACATCGGCATGCCGGGCGGCGGCGTCAACGCCCAGCGCGGGCACGCCAACATCCAGGGGGCGACGGACATGGGATCCTGGCAGAACCTGCCGGGATACCTGAAGATCCCGCGGGCCAATCAGCAGTCGCTGGCGGATTTCGTGGCGGCCAACACGCCGAAGCCGCTGCGCCCGGACGCGATGAACTACTGGGCCAACACCGGCAAGTTCATGGTGAGTTTCCTGAAGGCTCTCTATGGGGACCGTGCGCGGAAGGACAACAGTTTCGGCTACTCGTGGCTGCCCAAGCTCGGCGAGAAGGAAAACCAGAGCTGGGGCTACTTTTTTGACCGCATGTACAACGGAGAGATCAAGGGGATGATCTCGTTCGGGATGAATCCGGTGGCAAACGGTCCGAACACGGTTAAGATGCTCGCCGCGCTGGGCAAGCTGGACTGGATGATCGTGGCCGAGAACTTCGAGACCGAAACGGCGGCCTTCTGGCGCGCCCGGGAGTTGGCGGCCAACTACTACCCGGCGCAAGCGGACGCCTCCCACATCGGGACGGAGGTGTTCCTTCTGCCCGCGGCCTGCTTCGCCGAAAAGGACGGGTCGTTCGTGAACTCGTCGCGATGGCTGCAATGGAAAGACGCCGCGCTCGATCCGCCCGGCCAGGCGCTGCGCGACCAGGAGATCATCGGCCGTCTGTTTCTGGCGCTGCGCGACCTGTACGCGAAAGAGGGCGGGCCGGGCGCCGAACAACTGGCCGCCGTCGACTGGAGCTACGCGACGCCGCATTCTCCGCTGCTGGCCGAGGTCGCGCGCGAGTTGAACGGCCGCGACCTCGCCACAGGCAAGCAGCTCAACGGATTCGGCGAACTCAAGGACGACGGCTCAACCCTGTGTGGAAACTGGATCTACTCCGGCTCCTGGACCGAGGCGGGCAACAACATGAACCGCCGGGGCCAGGACGATCCCACCGCGCTCGGGCTGTTCCCCAACTACGCCTGGAGCTGGCCCGCCAACCGCCGCATTCTCTACAACCGCGCTTCGCTCGACAGGAACGGCAAACCGTGGGACGCGACGCGCGCACCCATCCGATGGAGCGAGCAACTGGGCCGCTGGGTGGGCGACGCGCCGGACTACAAAGCCGACTCGCCACCGGACAAGCTCTCGTCCTTCGTGATGCTGCCGGAGGGGGTGGCCAAGTTCTTCGCCGCCGAACTGGCCGAAGGACCGTTTCCGGAACACTACGAGCCGGCCGAGTCTCCGGTCGAGAACGCGCTGCACCCGAACGTCAGCTTCAATCCGGCGGCGAAGAAGTTCGAGGGCGCGGCCGACCGTTACGGGACGGCGGAAGAGTTTCCCTATGTCGGCATGACGTACCGCCTCACCGAGCATTTCCACTACTGGACGAAGAATACAGCCGGATCGAGCCAGTTGCAGTCGAACTTTTTCGTGGAGGTGCCCCAGGCTCTCGCCGAGCAGAAAGGCATCCGGAGCGGAGACCTGGTTCGCGTCACGTCGGCGCGAGGGAAGGCGGAGGGTCCGGCGCTGGTAACCCGGCGGGTGCGGCCGCTCAAGGTAGGCGGAAAGACCGTCTACCAGATCGGGCTGCCGATCCACTGGGGGTACCTGGGCAAGGTGGTGGGCCCGCTCATCAACAACCTGACCGCGTCGGTGTACGACCCCAACTCGGGAACGCCGGAGTACAAGGGGTTCCTGGTCAACCTGGAGAAGGTCTGAGATGGCGGTACAGGTCGCAAAACTGATCGACACGACGTTGTGCATCGGCTGCAAGGCCTGCGAAGTCGCCTGCCAGCAGTGGAACGACCAGGAGTACACGCTCGGCACGTTCGACGGCTCGTATCAGACGATGCCGTCGCTCGCGCACAACTTCTGGAATCTGATCAAGTTCAACGAGTACGAACGGGACGGCGCGATGTCGTGGCTGATGGCGAAGTACCAGTGCATGCACTGCCACGACGCCGGCTGCATGCGCGCCTGCCCGGCGCCGGGCGCGATCGTCCGCCTAGCCAACGGAACGGTCGACTTTGCGCACGACAACTGCATCGGCTGCGGCTACTGCATCACCGGCTGCCCGTTCGACGTTCCGCGGCTCAGCCCCGAGACGAAGAAAGTGTACAAGTGCTCGTTGTGCTCGGACCGCACGGCGGTGGGCCTGGAGCCGGCGTGCATCAAGACCTGTCCCACGAGTTGCCTGACGTTCGGAGAACGCGAGGAACTCATCCGCAAGGCGGACACGCGCGTCTCGGAGCTGAAGGCGCACGGGCACACGGACGCGGGCGTCTACAATCCGGCGGGCGTGGGCGGCACCAATGTCGTGTACGTTTTGAAGCAAGCCTCCGCGCCGGAGGATTACGGACTGCCCGCCAATCCAACCATTCCATGGACGGTTTCTCTGTGGAAGGGGCCGGTGAAGTGGCTCGGCTCCCTCGTGTTCCTGGGCGGAATCCTGGGAACCTTCCTTCATTACGTGCGGTTCGGACCGAGGACCTACGAGGATCATGCCGGTACAGACGAACATCAAGCTCCCAAGATTTGACGCGACGGAACGCATCGTCCACTGGCTGGCGGCGATCGGTTTTCTCTATGCCGCGCTCACCGGGCTGTCCCTGTGGTCGCACAAGCTTTACTGGCTGGCGTGGGTGTTCGGAGGCGGCGTCACCGTGCGCGGGATGCACCCCTGGGGAGGGGTCTTGTTCGCGCTGGCGCTGTCGCTGATGTTCCGACGGTGGGCAACTCAGATGACACTCGACGCCGACGACCGGGTGTGGCTCCGGAACTCGCACAAGTACGCCATGCACCAGGAGGAGGGCCTGCCCGAACCGGGCCGGTTCAACGCCGGCCAGAAGATGCTGTTCTGGGGACAGTCGGCGTTCGCCCTGGCGCTGCTGGCCTCCGGGATGGTGCTGTGGTTTCCGGAGTCGATGCCGCGCCCGCTGCGGCTGGCCGCGGTCCTGATTCATCCGCTGGCGGCCATCGGCGCCATCGGCGGGATCATCGTCCACATCTACATGGGCACGGCGGCGGTGCCGGAGGCGTTCCGCGGGATGATACAGGGGTGGGTCCGACCCGGATGGGCCCTTTCTCATCACCCCAAGTGGTACCGGGAAATTACAAAACAATAAATCTCTGTTGTATGATCGCCGTGTTATGGCGTTCGATCCGCCCAGTTCCGTCTTCGCCGAGTTCAAGCACCAGAACGTTTATTACTCCTGGGAAGGGGAGGACGTCCTCATTGCGAAGATCTGCCGTGACTTCCTGAATCTTCACTGCGGTTTCTTTGTCGACGTGGGGGCGTTTCATCCGATTTTTCTCTCAAACACCTACCTGCTCTACAAGCTCGGCTGGCGCGGCATCAACATCGACGCGACCCCGGGCAGCATGGAACTGTTCCGCGAGATGCGCCCGGGCGACACGAACCTGGAACTCGCCGTGGCGCGCGAGCCCGGCACGCGCACGTTCCGCCTCTACAACGAACCCACGCTGAACGCCCTTGTCCAGCACGCGCCGGAGACGACGTCGAACCACAGGTTCCTGCGGGACGTCGAGGTGAAATGCATGCCGCTCACGGACATACTGGACAGCCAGAAGGTGAGCCGGCGGATCGACCTCCTGCTGGTGGATGCCGAGGGCGCCGACCTCGAAGTGCTCGAATCACTCGACTTCAGGCGGTACCGGCCGCGGCTGGTGGTCACCGAGGTCCTGGGATGCCACGATATCGACTCGGTGGCGCAGTCCCCCGTCAGCCGCCTGCTGCGGTCGAAGGATTACGCTCTGTTCTCGCGGCTGCACTTCTCCTGCGTGTTCATGGACAGGTCGCTGATCCCGGGCTGACGGCGCCAGCGCGCCGGATCTTACATCATGGCCGCCGGCGGGGCGGGCTCGTCGGGACTGCCGGCCGCGGAGAGCGGCATCCGGATCATCAGAACGGCGAGGCCCGCCAGCACGAGAGCGCCGAGGACGTACGATTCGTTGTGGAAGTTTACAATCCAGTCCGGCTTGAACTGGAGCGCGGCCCAGACGAGTCCGATCAGCGCTTCGCCCGCGATCAGGCCCGACGCGGTCAGCACGCCCGCGTTTTCGACCCGCGCCAGTTGCGCGTCGTTGTATCCGCGCCGCCGGGCGGCGTGATCGGCGATCCAGCGGACCACGCCGCCGCAGAAGATGGCGAAAGTGGTGCCGAACGGAAGATACATCCCCACCGCCACCAGCATCGGGCTGCGCGCCTGGACCATGATCATCACGACCCCAAGGAACATGCCGGTGAGCACGAGGGGCCAGGCCATCTCGCCGCCGACAATGCCCTGGGCGAGCATGGCCATCAGGCCCGCCTGCGGCGCCGGCAGGGCCTTCCCTCCAAAGCCGGAGCCGCCCCCCCGAATGTCGCCTTCGTTGAGCAGCCACAGGGGAAAGTACATCAGCGCCGAAGCGATCACGACCGCGATCAGTTCCACGATCTGAATCGTGCGCGGAGTCCCGCCCAGGATGTAGCCGACCTTGAAATCCTGGAGCAGTTCTCCGGCCACGGCTGACGACACGCAGACGACCGCCGCGACGCCGAGCACCACCGCCACGCCGTTGGGTCCCCTGAATCCGAGCGCGACCATCAGCAGCGCGGCGATGATGAGGGTCGAAAGCGTGAGGCCGGAGATGGGATTGTTCGAAGAGCCGATCAGGCCCACGAGACTTCCGGATACGGTGGCGAAGAAAAAGCCGATGACGATCATCACCGTGGCCGAGACGAGCGCGGCGGCAAAGTTTCCGGCGAAGTAGTGATAGAGCGCGATCATGACCAGGAACATGACCGCAATGAGCCCCAGCACGATCCGGGACGACATGTACCGCTCGGTGCGGCCGAGGGATTCCGCCGCTGGCTCGCCGCTCAGTTCCGCGAAGGCGCGCCTCAGGCCCACCGAGAGGCTTTTGCGCATCCGGAACAGCGTGTAGGCCGCGCCGACGAGCATGCCGCCGACGGCGATCGGCCGGACGATGAACCGCCACAGGGAGGCGGCCATGGCGTCCCAGTTGGTGGCGCCGTCGGCGGTGTAGGCGGGCTGGAGTTGGGGCCCCAGGAAAAAGATGAGCAGCGGAACCATCAGGCCCCATGCCAGCACGCCGCCGGAGAACTGGAGCGCCGCGAGCCGGATCCCGATGATGTAGCCGACGCCGAGATAGGCGGGGCTGATCTCCGGCCCGGCGAAGGAGGTGAAGCCCCCGCCGGCCACGCTTTGCTGCTCGTTGGCCATATTGAGGCGGACCCGGCTTTGCCCGAGAGAGCCGACGGAGATGCCCGAGAACTGATGGTCGAGGGCAAACAGCCTGAACTTGCCGAGCAGGTAAACCACTCCGCCGATGGCGATGTTGTAGAAGAGGAACTTCACGGCCTCAGCGCCGCGCGCGCCGGCCTTGTGGATCTCGGCGGCGGCGGTGGATTCCGGGAAGGGGAGGTCCGGGTCCTCGACCATGACCCGCCGCACCAGCGAGCAGAACAGGACGCCGACGATGCTGCCGACCATCATGAGAGCGGTCGACTTGCCGTAGGCGTCGTCAAAGCCGAACGACGGCCACGCCTGGGCGATGACAAAGGCGGGCAAGGTGAAAATCGCGCCGGCGGCCACGGATTCGCCGATCGAGCCGGCCGTGCGGCAGATGTTCTCCTCCAGGATCGAACCGCGGAACAGGCGCAACAGCGCCATGCCGATGACGGCGGCCGGATAGGTGGCCGCGATGGTGATGCCCGCGCGCAATCCCAGGTAAGCGTTGGCGGCGCCGAGCACGAGGGTCAGAACAATTCCAATGATCACCGCCCGCGCGGTGAATTCGGTCATTTTGAGATCTTCGGGTACAAACGGGCGATGCTGTCTTTGCGCACTCATATTAGGCGCAGTGTACCAGGGAATCAGCGCTGGTTCGACTTGAGGATCTTCTTGCGGAGCCGGATGGATTTCGGAGTGACCTCGACGAGTTCGTCGTCGCGAATGAACTCGATCGCCTGTTCGAGGTTGAGCAGGCGCGGCGGAACGAGGCGAATCGCCTCGTCGGCCGTGGATGACCGCATATTGGTGAGTTTCTTTTCCTTGACGATGTTCACGTCGAGGTCGTTGTCGCGGGAGTTCTCGCCGACGATCATTCCTTCGTAGACTTCGGTACCCGGCGTGATGAACATTTCGCCGCGCTCCTGGAGGTTCCACAGGGCATAGGCGGTCGCCTTGCCCGGCCGGTCCGCCACCAGCGCCCCGGTCGGCCGCATGGGGATGTCACCCTGCCACTCGACGTAGCCGTGGAAGAGCGAGTTCATGATGGCCGTCCCCTTGGTGTCGGTGAGCATTTCGCTCCGCAGCCCGATGAGACCGCGGGAGGGGACGTGAAACTCGAGGCGGACGCGTCCCGATCCGTGGTTGACCATCTTCGTCATCTTGCCCTTGCGGGTTCCCAATTTTTCCATAACGACGCCGACGAACGGCTCCGGGCAGTCGATGGTCAGCGCTTCCAGCGGCTCGCTCAGCCTGCCGTCGATCACCTTGGTGAGAATCTCCGGCTTGCCCACCGCCAGTTCGTAGCCTTCGCGCCGCATCATTTCGATCAGAATGGCGAGTTGCAGTTCGCCGCGGCCCATCACCTTGAACGCGTCCGGCCCGCCCGCCTCCTCGACGCGGATCGAGACGTTCGTCAGCAATTCCTTGTCCAGCCTGTCGCGCAGGTTGCGCGACGTCACGTACTGCCCTTCCCTACCCGAGAACGGAGAGGTGTTGATCGTGAACATCATGGCGATGGTCGGCTCGTCGATCTGGATCTTCGGCAGGGGCCGGGGCGTCTCGGCGTGCGAGACGGTCTCACCGATCGTGATTCCCTCGACGCCCGCAATCGCCAGGATGTCGCCGGGGACGCCGCACGTTTCCTCGACGCGCTTGAGCCCCTCGAAGGAGTACAGCCTGGTAATGCGCGTCCTCTGGATCGAGCCGTCCAGCTTGCAGATGGACACTTCGTCGCCCAGCCGGAGCGTGCCGGCGAAGACGCGCCCGATCGCCAGGCGCCCGATGTAGTCGTTGTAGTCGAGGTTGGCCACCTGCAACTGAAGAATCGCCTCCGGATCGCCCGCCGGGCCCGGAATATGCCTGACGATCGCTTCGAACAGCGGCCGCAGGTCCTGCGAATCGTCCTCCGGCGCGAGCCGGGCGATGCCCGCCTTGGCGTTGGCGTAGACGATCGGGAAGTCGAGTTGGTCCTCGCTGGCGTCGAGATCGATGAAGAGGTCGTAGATTTCGTTGAGGACTTCCTGGATGCGGGCGTCGGGGCGGTCGATCTTGTTGATCACGACGATCGGCTGAAGCCTCGCCTCGAGGGCCTTGGAGAGAACGTACCGGGTCTGCGGCAACGGGCCCTCGGAGGCGTCGACGAGCAGCATCACGCCGTCGACGATTTTGAGGGCGCGCTCGACCTCCCCGCCGAAGTCGGAGTGGCCCGGCGTGTCGACGATGTTGATCTTGACGTCCCCGTAGCGGACGCCGGTGGTCTTGGCCAGAATCGTAATGCCGCGCTCGCGCTCGAGTTCATTGGAGTCCATGACCCGCTCGGCGACCTGTTCATTGGCGCGGAAGACGCCGCTTTGGCGGAACATCGCGTCGACCAGCGTGGTCTTGCCGTGGTCGACGTGCGCAATGATGGCGATGTTGCGGATGGACGGATTTCGCATGGGTGGGAAAGGGGGTGAACCCCTATTGTCTCATGGACATCCCCGCGGCCGGGACCGGCCGCCGGCGGCGCGGCGCCGCTACCAGAGGCAGCGCAGAGCGAGATAGGCGTTCCGGCCGGGGGCGTCCACGCCGGATCCGTGCAGGCGGTAGTTGCGGTCGGCGAGATTCTCGACCGCCGCGTAGACGGTCCAGCGCTCGCCCACGGGGATTCCGGCGCGCAGCGACACGGAAGCCCACCCGGCCGTCGACGTATAGAGCGGCAGCCTGACGGTATCGGCCACGCCCGGCATCACCCGGTCCTGGATCTGCCGCAAGGTTTCGCCCGTGGGCAGGAACCGTCCCGACGCGTCCAGATACGGCGACACTCGCGCGCCGCCGAAGAAATCCGCGATGTCGATCCGGCGGCGCGAGGCTCCGATCCGTTCATCGTCGATGTCGCCGCCCGACAGCCTGCGCTGCGCGCCCGCCGCCGACAGGGCCCCTTCGATCCAGTAGCGCCGCGCGGCCGAATAGCGCAACGCCGCCGAACCTAGTTGCGGAGGCAGACGCCGGATGGGGCGGTTGGGATAGAGATCGACGCCGGCCAGGAACGCATAGCTCGCGCGCAGGGACCAGCGTTCTGACAGCGCCGCCTGGGCGAGGGATTCGACGCCGCGATACCGCGACCGGCCGTCATTGACGAAGGCTTTCACTCCGCGCGGATCGAGAGCGGTCGCCACCATCGCCACTCCCTGCTCGCGCTGCGCGGGCGTAGCCGCGACCGGGGTGACCGGCAGGCCGGCCAGTTCGCGGGGCAGCGCGTTGGCCGGAAACAGCAGCGTGCGCCTCACGATCGGGTCGTGCAGTTCGGCGTCGAAGGCATGGACGCGGGCGTAGAGGCGGCCGGTTTTCAGGCGGATCCCGGCTTCGTAGTTGTAAAGGGATTCGGCGCGCAGCCTTGACACGGGCACGCCGAGCGACGTGGCCGTTTCCCCGGCCGATGAACCGATCAGCGCCCCGGCCGCGATCGTCTCCTCGGAGGGCACCTCATAGCCGAGATCATTGAGGCCGAGCGAAGACAGATCGTTCAGATTGGGCGCACGGAACCCGCGGCTCACCAGCGCGTGGAGCGATACCGGTCCGGCGAGGCGAAGCGTGGCCGAGGAATTGAAAGTGAGGTCGCGGAAGCTGCGTCCCTCATACCCTATGCGCGTCCAGCGCCCGCCCAAGCCGAGGCGCAGGCGGCTCGAAAGCATCTGCGCGGATCCCTGGCCGAAGACACCAGCGGTGTTGTAGCCGACCCCGTCGGGATACAGCGGCCTCACGGCCCGTCCCGCAGTGAACCGCGACGCCGAGACGCGCTCATCGAACACGTCCGCGCCGAACACCACGGCGGCGCGCGAGCCGGCATGCGTGGAGGCCTGCGCCGAGTACCCGTAGGCGCGCACGCGATTCGTTTCGACGGTGACCGCGTCGCTGGCGCGCAACCCCTGGCGCGTTCCGCCGTCCGTCTGGCTGTTGACCGAGAAAGTCCCGCTGATCGTGTCGAACGGACCGGTCTTGACCTTCTCGTAGCGGGCGTAAAAGAAATCGAGTGTCTGCGGATCGAATGTCGAACGGACGCGGCCCAGTCCGCCGAGCAAGTCCTTATAGGCGTTGACGCTGTCGAGCTCGCCGCGCTGGAACCACAGCGTGACCGAATGCGCGGCCGAGGGTCGCAGAGCCAGCTTCGTATTGACTCCGTATTGCCGGAAACCGGTTCCATGCATGCGGGATCCGAGCAGGTCGCGGACCTGACGCCGGTCCATGCCGAAGAGGCGGTGGAAGACGTTCCGCGAGTCCAGGCCGCCGCCGCCGCGAAGGTCGCCGCTGCGGCGTCCGGAAATTCCGCCGAGCAGCGCCCAACGCGTTCTACCCGTCGACAGCTGCGCGTTGCCGCCGGCGCCCAGATCCGCGGACGAGCCGAAGAGCGTGAAGTCGCCGTGCGTGCCTCCGAACCGCGCCTCGGGAGTCACGACGTTGATGGCGCCGCCCAGCGAGTCGCTTCCATACTGGGATCCGCTGGGGCCGAGCAGGGCCTCGACGCGCTGCGCCTGCGAAGGTTCCACGAAGACCAGGTACTGGTTGGGTCCGGAACGGAAGGTCGCATTGTTGTAGCGGACGCCGTCGACGAGGTTCACAACGTGGTACCCGGTGAGGCCTCTCAGGAACGGCGACACTTGCGCGGTGGTGCTCTGCTGGACCAGGATGGACGGTTCGCCGTCGAGCGCGTGGCCGATGGTGGACGTGGGCCGGGAAACGATCTTCTCCCGTCCCGCCGTCACGGCGATTTGCGCCGTCGAGTCCACCGGTTCGACCGAGCCGCGCGACGCGGTCACGGTGATCTCGGTCCTCTCCGCGACGGGCACCTGCTGCGCGCGCGACACCGCCGCCAGAGCGGCCATCAGCAGGAAGAGCATTCTTCGATGTTAGCGCGCGGTTGTGACAACCCGATGGAAGATCGCGTCCGCGTCCCACAGCGGCTCCGGCTCGATGAGGACGCGGCCCGGGCCGAGAGAGGCGGCCAGTTCCGGGATGTCCACGTGGCGGAGCGCGTCAAACAACAGATTCGCCAGCGGGTACGAGAATTCCTGCCGCTCCACCAGCGACCGGAACGACGGGATGCCGCCGGCAAGGTACACGGCATCGATCGCGGGTTCCAGGGCCGCGGCGAACAACGCCGGAACCGTCATGGTCCCCAGAGCCGCCACGGTCAGGCGGCCCGGCCAGCGCAACGCGCGGACCACCGCGAGCAGGTCCGTAACGCGTTGCCCCACGAGCGGCTTTCCGAGCATCAGGGACGACCACGCAAACGCCTCCTCCTCCTGGTGCGAACGGGCATGTCCGGGCGCGTGCCGCGGGAATTCGGGACGGAGGTCGCCGATTCCGCGGACATCCGTGGCGCACACGGTCACGCCGCGGGCGGCCAACTGCTGGCACAGGGCGTCTTCTCCCCAGCGGGCGTTCCGGCCGGCCGGCTCCACGAGCACAACCAGGGGATGTCCTTTCGCCTTCCTGTTCGGATGGAAGAGCCAGGCCGGCACGAAAACGCCTGGCGCGGATGTGACTTCAATCGCCTCGATGCGTCCGTTGCGCGAGGTGGTGGAACCCGGTGACGTCATCGCCGCCACGGGCTTGTCGAGCGACAGGATCCGTTCGAGGTTCTCCGCGTGGGCAGGAGTGACGATCGAGGCGGCGCGCGCCGCCGCCAGCCGCTGCGGAGTGAGGCTGTCGAGGTCGCGCAAGACGCTGCCCGTCCGGGTGGCGTACAGAGTTTCATCGCGCTCCGCCCGGACCTCCGGCTCCTCGGTCAGCGGAGTTTCGATTCCCTGCAAGTGGCGCCGGAACCAGTTGTAGATCGCAAGCCGCATGTCCGGCGCCAGCCCATGCGGCAGCGGCGATTCAATCCATTGCAGGTGGTCCCGCCGGCCGAGCAGCCCATACACACGTTGCAGCTTGGCGAATTCCTCCCGGCCATTCTCGATGTAGCGGGGCGAATAGGTCCCGAAGAAGTCCTTGGCGCTGACGAGAATCAGCAGAGGCCTGGGCGCGAACGGATAGAGCGTGTCCCATCGGTCGAAGCCCTCCGGGCCCGAGGCGATGAAGTCCTGTTCGGCGTCGTCGGTCGAACCGGGCGGATTGAAGTTGGCGCAGGCGAGGTTCTCGGTGTTCGGACAGGCGGGCGCCGCGCACGCCAGGCGGTCGTCCACGGCGGCCAGCAGCATGGTCAGGGTGCCGCCTCCTGAGTTGCCGGTGGAGGCCAGCCGCTTCGGGTCGGCCAGTGGGTGGGACGCCAGGACGTCGAGGCTTCGCATGGCGTCCCAGACCTGTAGCCGCGTGCTGGTGTCGCCCGTAAGGAGGAGTTGTTTGCCCGGGACCGTGTGCTCGTCGTCAGCCGAAGGCAGCCGGGTGACGTTCTGCCCCGGACGCGGGTAATAGGTTCGTTCTCCCTGGCCCATCGGATCGAACGCCAGCACCAGAAATCCCAGCTTGGCCAAGCCCTGGCAGCAGTACTGGTAAGCAGGGGCGGCCTTTCCGTTCAGAGAATGTCCCATCTGAAACAGCACGCCGGGATACGGCGGAGAACCAGACTTCGGGATATAAAGGTTCGCCGGAACGGGAAACCCGGGGCGCGAGAAGTAGACAAGCTTTTCCACGCGATAGCCGTCGCGCTCGAACATGCCGGTCTTGCGCACGCGCAGGGGCGTATTGTTCAACGGACCTCCGATGAGTTTCCAGAAGGTCTCGCGAGCCCACTGCTGCCGGCGCCGGACGCCGTCGGCGCCGCTCACCTGCGCCAGAGCGGCGTTCCGCCTGCGGTAGGCATCGGCGGCAAGGCGGCGAAGATAGTCCGGCAGGACACGTGAATAGTCGCGGTAGTGCACCGGCGCCGCGAAGGCGGCGAGAAAATCCCTGCGGCGCATGGTGACTCACACCATAGCATGAGCGAGAATGGGGATTTGTTGAAGGTCTGCGTACTGGCCACCTCGAGTTCGGGCAACTGCACGTTTGTGGGCACGGACCGGACCCGTATTCTGATCGACGCCGGCCTCAGCCGCAAGGAGACCGCAGAGCGCCTCGCCTCGATCGGCGAAGATCCCGCAAAGCTCGACGCCATCCTGGTCACGCACGAGCACGGCGACCACGTCAGCGGCTTGGGCCCGATGGTCCGCAAGTACGGAACGCCGGTCTTTCTGACCCATCTCACCGCACCCCTGCTCGACTGGAACGGCGGCGGGCCGCCGGCCGCCGTCGAGTGCTTCCAGGCGGGCGCCGCCCTGCGCATCGGTGACCTGGAGATCCAGAGTTTCACCGTTCCCCATGACGCCGCGGACCCGGTCGGCTTTACGGTCACCGCCGGCGGAGTGAAGTTCGGGCTGGCGATGGACCTGGGCTACCTGCCTGAATCGGTGAAGTTCCACCTGCGGGGCTGCCAGATGATCGTGCTCGAATCGAACCACGACCTGGACATGTTGAAAGTGGGACCCTACCCCTGGTCTGTGAAACAGCGGGTGATGGGCCGCAAGGGCCACCTGTCAAACGACCTCGTCAGCGACTATATCCGCGAGCACCTGGATCCGGAGACCGTCACCCTGGTGTTGGGCCACCTGAGCGAACACAACAACCATCCGGAAATCGTCCGGCTGGTGGCTTCGATGGCGATCGAGCAGCGCGGCCTTCGAACCAATCTTGTGGTGGCGGATTCCCGGCGCTGCTCCGGCGTCTTCGAGTTCTGATCATGCAGCGCATCGACAGGGAACTCATCGCTTCGGTCACGCGGCGGGCCCGGCAGTCGCCGCGAAAGCGGATGAATCACAACTTTCACGCCGGCCCGGAAGACAACCCCCACCGGTTCCTCAACGTGATGCTGAAGGGAACCTACGTCCGCCCGCACCGCCATCTCACGCCCCCAAAGGCGGAGACGTTCGTTGTGCTCGAGGGACGCGCCGCCGTGATCGCCCTCGATGGCGGCGGCGGGATCCTGTCGCGAAGCATGCTCAGTCCGGGTGAGTGCTGGGGCATCGATGTGCCTGCCGGGGTGTGGCACACGATCGCGGTGCTGAGCGACATCGCGGTCTGCTTCGAGGTCAAACCGGGACCCTGGGATCCGGCGACGGACAAGGAGTTCGCCCCGTGGGCTCCGGCCGAAGACGATCCCGCGGCCGCGGCGTACCTGAATTCCCTGCTGGCGGGACTCGAATAGGAGAAAGCCGGACGGCCCACGCCGCCGTCCGCTACCGGAGCGCTTCCTCCAGGACGCGGCCGGTGGCGCCGGAGGGAACTTCCACTTCGAGCAGCGCCGCCAGGGTCGGCGCGATGTCGTTCACCGCCGCCCTCCGGTGGATCTTTCCGGTCTTGAACCACGGCCCCATGAAGATGACCGGCACATGCGTGTCGTAGTTGAACGGCGTGCCGTGGCTGGTGCCCGACTTCTCGAACAGGTAATACGGTTCGGCGACGATGAACAGATCCGCCGCGCGCTGGGCGTGGTAGCCGTTGCGTACGCGCCGGTCCACGACGTCGTCGAGGATCTGGCCGTTGGCGAGCTGGTCGCTCGTGTAGACCCGGAGAATGTGGGGCGTGTCGCGAACGGCCTGCGCCGCGCGCACGCGGACCTCGGCCGGATCGAGGCGTTTGCTCCGGATCAGTTCGTGATTGAGGTACGGGGCCGGACCGGACTTTCCGACGATCCACTTGCCGGCGCCGTAGTGTTCGGTCAAGGCGGCCTCGACGCGCTTGAGAATCTCGTCTTCCGTCATCCGCCCGCCCGGCATCCTGCGTGATCGCATCATCTCCGGCAGCGGCGCCACGCCGTGATCCGCCGTAAAGACGACCATCACGTTGCGCATCCCGATCTTCGCTTCAAGAAACTGGAACAGCTTCGCCAGCAGGCGGTCCGTGCGGATGGAGATGTCGCGGACCTCAGGCGCATCCGGACCCACGGCGTGTCCCACGTAGTCGTTGGAGGAAAGGCTCAGCGCCAGCACATCGGTTCCCGGACCCTGGCCGAGTTTCTCATTCGTCACGGCGAGTTCGGCGAACGCTTCAAGCAGTTCGTTGCCGAAGGGGGTCCGCTGCATGGCGCCGTAGTAGCTCTCACCCTCGGTGGCCATCCGTGTGAACGCTTTGCCGGCGGCGTCGCCGACCGGTTTCCATTCCTGGCCGCGCCACTTGTCGGCAAAGCGGCTGTCGTTGAACTGCTTCACCCAGGCGGGCAGTTCGGAGAAGTAATAGGTCGACGACACCATATTGCCGGTCTTGTTGTCGAACCAGTAGGCCGCGTCGCCCATCCGCCCGCAGGGGAGAATGGCCGAGCGGTCCTTGATCGAGATCCCGATGGCCTTCGTGGGCGCGCGGCCGGACATCTTCAACTCGTCCACAACGGTGGAAACGAGCAGGTTCCGAGGGGACGATCCCGGGCCCGGCGCACCGAGAAGCCTTGTGTCGGAGTCGGTCACGGACGTGATCTGCTTTTTCAGCTTGCGGTCGTACCACTCGTTGCCGACAATACCGGAAACCGACGGGGTCGCGCCGCTCAGGTAGGTCGCATGGCCGATCGCGGTGACGGTCGGGAAGTGCTCGTAGTGGGCGTTGGTGAAGACCGCGCCCTGGGTGAACAGCCGGTGGAGGCCGCCGTTGTAGTGGCTGGCGAAACGGTAGAAATAGTCCTGCCGGAACTGGTCCACGAGCAGGGCCAGAACCAGTTTCGGCTTCTTCGGAGGGGCCGCCGGCTGGCCGAAGGCGAGCGCGGACGCAAACAGGGCGATCAGAGTTCGTGTGGTCATTCCGGTGTGTGATGGACGCGGGAGTCTTATTCTTCTTCTATGACGGCGCCGGCTCCCCGGATCTGGTAGATCACCTTCGGCCGCAGAACGCGGGGCTTGACGTATTTCCGTCCCTGCTCCTCAGCCTCGTGCTTTTCCATCGCCGCGGCCTGCTCGGCGGTGAGCGTGATCCGGGTCAGCACTCCCTCGGCCGTGATCATCCGGCCCACGCCGTCCTTCGGAAAAATGATCTCACCGTCGGCCACCTTGACCCGGATTGCGGCGCCCGTTTCCGGGTCGGCGATCATGGTCCAGCAACCCATCATCTGGCAGACCTCGACGACCTTGCCTCTCACCTGAACGGTCTTGCCGGCGAGCCTTTCCTTGTTGGCGAGGACCTCCGGAATCGGCGTCGGATCATCGAGCGTGAGCGGCTTGCCGAGTTTTTTTTCAGCGGCCGCAGCGAGGGAAAGCAGGGCGAGGGAAAGAACGAACAACTTCATGACTTCCTCAGATTATTGCACGCAGGATTCCCCCGATGTGCGCGGCGCGGGTGTATTGTATCAGGATGGTGCGACGAATGCTCCTGCTGGCGGCCGCCGCCGGAATCGCGGCCGGGCAGAAGGCGGCTCTTCAGGAGCGGCCTTTCTGGCGGCCGGTCGTGATGGGCACGCACGGGGCGGTGGCCGCCGAGCACCCGCTCGAGACGCTGGCCGGCATCCGGGTCCTCGAAAAGGGCGGCAACGCCATTGACGCGGCCGTGGCCGTCTTCTACATGACCGGCGTCGTCGAGCAGCACCAGGCCGGCATTGGCGGCGACGCCTTCATCCTCGCCTATCTGGCCCGGGAGAAGCGGGTGGTGTTTATCAACGCCACGGGTCCCGCGCCGAAGCTGGCCACGCTGGAACGCTACCGCAAGGAAGGCGGGATCCCGGCCGACGGGATGCTCTCTTCGACGGTCCCGGGCGCGGTGGGCGGCTTCGATCTGGCGCTGAGGAAATACGGAACCCGCCAGTATCCGGAGCTGCTGGCCGAAGCGATCGAAGCGGCCCGGGATGGTCATCCGCTGTCGCACTGGGCCGTCACCAACCACGCGGAGGCGATGAAATAGTTGAGTCTGTATCCGTCGTCGGTGAAGGCGCTTCTGAAGAATGGCGGTCCGTTCCAGCCGGGCGATCTCTTCGTGCAGAAGGACCTCGCCCGCACCCTGGATGCGATTTCAAAAAGCGGCGGCGACGCCTTCTACCGCGGTCCGGTCGCGCGGCTCACGAGCGATTTCTACGAGAAACACGGCGGGCTGATCCGCTTCGACGACCTGGCGTCCTACCAGCCGGAGGAAACATCCCCGATCCGCACGGCATACAAGGGAATCGACGTGTACCAGTCGGCGCCGAACTCGCAGGGCATCGTTCTGCTGCTTGCGCTGAACATGCTCGAGGGGTTCGACTTGAAGGCCATGGGCCACAACAGCGCGGACTATGTCCACACCATCGCCGAAACGCTGAAGCTGGCCTTCGCCGACCGGGACCGCTGGGTCGCCGATCCGCGTTTTTCGAAGGTCCCCGTCGAAGCTCTGCTGTCGAAGTCTTACGCCGGGCGACGCCGGAAGCTGATCGGCGAACGCGCCCGGCCGGGGGCGGCCGAGTTCGGACAACCCGGCGAAACCTCCTCGTTTTCGATCGCCGACCGTTTCGGGAACCTCGTCTCAGTCACGCACAGCGTGAACGGGACGTTCGGGAGCTGCGTCGTGGTGGAGGGAGGCGGGTTCGTGCTGAACAACCGCCTCCAGTACTTCAGCCTGACGGATGGAGACGTGAACGTGCTTCAGCCCGGAAAGCGGCCCCGACACACGATCAATCCGGCGCTGGCGTTGAAGGACGGCAAACCGTTGCTGGCCTGGAACACGCCGGGCGGCGACAACCAGCCCCAGGCGATGCTTCAGGCGTTTCTCAACCTAGTCGAGTTCGGCATGAATCCGCAACAGGCTGTGGAAGCCGCCACCGTGACAACAACGAACTTCCACGCTTCAAACTACCCGCAGGCGGTGGGGGACAAACTGCTGATTCCCAGAATCCTTGCTGACCGCATCGGGGACGCCCTTCGCGCCAGGGGGCACAACCTCGATGTCTCACCGCTCCAGCGCCCCTACGAGCAGCAGCCATCCGGAGCCGGAGCGGTCAAGATGATCTGGGTCGACCCCGGCTCCGGGATTCTTCACGCCGCCGTCAGCCCCGCCAAGGACAACTACGCCCTCGCCTGGTAGCGGCCCTCAGACGAAGCGAGTTTTCGCGCGGTCTCCTCGTGGCGCTCGGCCAATTGAAGCGATTCCTTCGCCGCCCGGCGCGCCTGCATCGCGAGGTTGCGCTCACGGTCGGCCGGCCCGTGGGCCATCGCCGGCCATTTGTGCCGGAGAGGATTGTAGGAGACCTGGCGCGTCAGTTCGTCCGCCTTGGTCTCGTGCCTCCGGGCCTTGGCCTCGAACTCCGCCGCCCGCTCACGGTAGACACGGGCGAGTTCCAGGTGATCCTGCGCCGTTTTCGCGGCCTTCGACATCGCCGCGAGCTTCGCGTCGTCCAACGATATATTCGCCTTTTCGTCGATGGGCGCGGCGGCCAACGTGGCCGCGGCCAATCCCAGTCCAAGCCATCGAAGCATTTGCGTCATGGAAAGCCTCCTTGCTATGCAAACAGCCTGCATTCCCATTGAAACGCCGGAGGGCTTACCGCGGGTATCCGAAAAATTACGGAATCAGACGGAGACCAGTCCGTGGCGGATGGCGTGCTGAACCAGTTGCGCCGAAGTTTTCAGCCCCAGGTCGTCCATCATCTTGTACTTGTGGGTTTCGACGGTCCGGGCGGAGATTCCCAGGATCGCTCCGATCTCTTTGGCGGATTTTCCCTCCGCCAGCAATTGCAGGACCTCGCGCTGCCTCGGGCTCAACTCGATCCCATGCTTGCCCTGCCGGCGGGTCTCATCAAGCAGTTCGTTAACGGAGGCATGCCGCAGCTGCGGCGAAATGAAACGCTCGCCGCGGAGAGCAGCGCGGATCGCCGTGACCAATTCCTCCGACGCCGAGTGTTTCAACACATAGCCCGCCGCCCCCACTTCGAGGGCCCGGGAGAGGTAGGTGACGTCGGGATGCATTGTGAGGAATACAATCCGCGCGCTGATTCCCTCCTCGCGCAGGGTGCGCGCCGCCTCGATCCCGTTCAGCAGCGGCATCGACACATCCGCCACGATCACATCCGGCCTGGCCGCGCGCGCCAGTTCGAGCAGTTCCATCCCGTTGGACGCCGTCCCGGCCAGTTCGAAGTCGGCCGAGAGCAGGCCGCGCAGCCCGTCGAGGATGATGCGGTGATCATCGGCCAGAATGATTTTGGGTTTACGATTTGCGGCCGACAACGGGGATCCTCACTTCGATCTTCGTTCCCGCGCCCGGCCGCGAGACAACGACACAATGGCCTCCCAGCAGGCGGGCGCGCTCTTCCATGCTCGCAAGTCCCAGTCCACCTCGCCCGCCCGGCTGATTGCGGTCGAAACCGCGTCCGTCGTCTTCGATGGTGAGGCGGACCTCATCGCCGTCGCGGACAAGGGAGAGCTTGACCTGCTCGGCCGCGGCGTGGCGCTGGATGTTCCGAAGCGACTCCTGGGCCACGCGCAGCAGCGCCAGCCGCGCTTCCGGCGCCAGGTCGCCCAGTTCGCCCGCCTGGACCAGTTCGACGGGAGGGCCTCCGCGTTCGAAAAACGCCCGGCACTCGGCCTCGACCGCGGCGCCGAGGCCAAGGTCGTCAAGCATCGCCGGATGCAGCCGCCTCGACACGCCGTGAATGTCGGACGACAGAGCGGCGAGGTCGCGGCGAATCCCGTCGAGGCCGGACCGGAGGCGGGCCAGTTCGGTGTCCGGCAGCCGGGCCAGGGAGCCGGCCTCGATCGCGATCGCGGCCATGCGCTGCGTGACGTCGTCGTGCAACTCGCGGGCCACGCGGCGGCGTTCGTCCTCCTGCGCCGTGATCAGCCGGCCCGCCAACTCCTGCAATTCCGCCTTGGATACGGTAGTCCGTTCGAGGTCGCCGGCCATGCGGTTGAAGGATTCGGCGAGCTGTCCGAGTTCGTCCCGGCGAGTGACCCGGATCCGCGCCCCGAAGTCGCGCCGGCCGAGCCGCTGCACGCTTTCATTCAGCGCGGAGACGGGCCGCGTGACGGATCGCGCCAGGTAGGCCGCCGCCGCGAAGAAAGCGATCGCGATCAGGAGGCCCGCGCCCGCGATCCGGGCGCGAAGTCTGCGCACGGGCGCCAGGGCCTCGTCCTCGTCGATCTCGGCGACCACGGACCAGTCGAGGCCCGGCACGTTCACACGGGCGCGTGTCCGCTGAACGCCGGGTCTGCTTTCACCCGGATCCACCAGCAGCACGGCGGTTCCATGGCGCCGCACCGCGTCGACGATCTCCGGTTTCGTTCCACCGGCCAGCAGCGATCGCAGGTACTCCTCCGGACGCTCGATGCGCGCCCGCATGTCGCTGCGCAACGTCCCGTCCGGTCCCACGATGTAGGCTTGCCCTGTCCGCCCCAGGCCTTCCTCGCGCCACCCCATGTCCCCGGTCATGACCCGGTTGATCTCCTGAATCGAGACCTGAATGACCAGGACGCCGGTCTTGGACCCTCCCCGCCAGACGGGCGCGGCCAGGAACGCCGCCGGCGCCAAGTGCGAGGGAAGGTATCTCGAGTAGTCGCGCAGCACCACATGCTCCGTATCAGCCACCGCACTCGCTCTGCGGAACACCTCGCCCAGAGCCGTGTCGCGGTAGGGCGCCAGATCGAGGCGCACGCCCAGATCGATTTCCTTGAAGACGGAATAGAGCAGCCGCTGACTGGCCGAGCCGGCCAGCAGGATGTCATAAAGTCCGAACGCGGTCTGGTAGCGATGAAGGGTTGGATGGTACCGCGCGTGAACCTCCCCGTAGGCGCCGGGCGCATCGAGCAGCCTGTCCTTGGCGCCGACGGGATGCGGATTGGCGGCGATGAACTGCCGCTGCAAGGCCTGCGTTCGAGGGTCGGCGGGAAACCACGCGGCGGCGAGTTCCGGACCGCCCGGCTCCCGCTCGACGAGCGGGAGGAACGTCTTTTCGTAGTAGGCCCGCAACTCGCGCTCCTCCCGGGCCGAGGCGGGCGGCACGCGGTCCCAGACACTTTCGAACTCCTCGATCGCTCGAATCGTCGATTCGTCGGAGGCCAGGGCGAGAACATGGCTGGTCAGGTCGGCGAAGTACTTCTCGATCTGCCGGCACCGCGAGCGGTGGATGGCGTTGAGCCGGTCCAGCGTCGCCTCGCGGAGGGCGTGGGTAGCCCCGTGAATCGCTTCCCAACCGGTCAGGGCGATCGCCGTGAGCCCCAGTCCGACGAACGCCGCCTGCAACCGGGTGCGGTAGGAAGTAGACCAGTTCATCGGAGAAGCTTCGACTTCAGTATCTCCCAGAGGTCCGGGGCGGCGGGGCTTTGGTATGATGCACACAAACGCCAATGCTTCTCGCCGTCGCGATTCCGGTTCTCGCCGCGAAGTGTCTGACGTGCCACAACCCGGAGGCCAAAACCGCCGGCCTGGACCTTTCCACACGCGAGGCGGCCCTGAAAGTGGTCACTCCGGGAGATCCCTCGGCGTCGCGCCTCTACCAGGCCGTGAGCACCGGGAAAATGCCGCCTGGCAGGCCGCTCGAGGCCGAAGAGATCGCCGCTCTCGCCGAGTGGATCAAGGCAGGCGCGGACTATGGCGGCCAGAAGTTGACCGCCGGCGCGCGTCCCAAGGCCGGTCCGGACTGGTGGTCGCTTCAGTCCCCCGTCAAACCTCCCGTTCCCGCCGTCGCGGGCGGCGCCCATCCCATTGACGCCTTCCTGCTGGCGAAACTGCGCGAGAAAGGATTGGACTTCGCGCCGGAGGCCGATTCCCGGACACTGATCCGCAGGCTCCACTTCGGCCTGACCGGACTGCCGCCCGCGCCGGAGGACATGACCAGGAGCTACGACGAGACCGTGGACCGGCTCCTCGCCTCGCCCCATTACGGCGAGCGCTGGGGCCGCTACTGGCTCGACATCGCCCGGTTCGCCGAAACCGACGGCGGCGAGCACAACAATGAGCGGTTCACCGCCTGGAAGTACCGCCAGTACGTCATCGACTCGTTCAACGCCGACAAGCCCTACACCGACTTTGTGCGCGAACAGATCGCCGGGGACGCGCTGAACCCCAACGACCCCAAACTGGTGGCGGCGACCGGATTCCTCGTCGCCGGCCCATGGGACTCGGTCACCAAGCGGATCAACCGCGACGAACTGATGCGAAAGACCATCCGACAGGATGAACTCGACGACATGGTCACGGCCACGTTCAACAGTTTTCAGGGTCTCACGGTGGGCTGCGCCCGATGCCACGACCACAAGTTCGACCCGATCCCAACGCGCGACTATTACCGCCTGACGGCTGTGTTCCGCGGCGTCACCTACGGCGAGCGCGACGTGTTCACGAGCGAGCAAAAGGCGTCCTGGGAGGCGCTGGCGGCTCCGGTCCGGAGGAGACTGGCGGCGGTCTCGGCCGAGCTGAACAGAATCGAGGGGCCCGTCCGCACGCGGCTGCTCGAGGCGAAGATCCGGGCCGCCGACGCCGCCAAGACCGGCAAGCGGATTCCGGTCAACCCGGTCTTCAACCGCGAAGCATTCCCCGCCGTGCGGGCGCGCCACTTCCGGTTTGTGATCACAGCGCAGGGAGGCAAAGCCGCGCCGGCCTTCGACCGCGTCGAACTGTTGCCCGCCGGCCACGTGGTGGAGAACTGGAAAGCGGCCGAGCCCGCCAGCGACGACAAGCCGGTCACCTTCGAGATCCACACCCCGGAACCTGTGACCGTATCCGAGGTTCACTGGTCATCGGACCGCTCGCTGGGAACGCGCGACGCGATGGCGCGGGTCTACCGGTTCGAAGCCTCCGAAGACGGGACGGCGTGGAGGCAACTGGCTGCTTCCCTGGATCATGACGTTCCGGCCGAATACGCCATGCCGGAGGTTTCCGAACCGGAACTGGCGGCCGCCCTTCGAGGCGAACAACGGGACCGGCGAGCCAGCCTGATTGCCAGCCGGGCGGCGATCCAGAAAGAACTCGACGCGATTCCGCCGCTTGAGACGGTCCACGCCGCCAAACCCGAACCCGAAATGACTCCGGCGCACGTGCTCGACCGGGGCAGTCTCGCCAAACCGGGTGAGGAAGTGTTCCCGGGCGCTTTGTCCGCGGTGCGGCAGTTGACGCCCGACCTGGGCCGGGGCAGCGATGCCGAGCGGCGACTGGCGCTGGCCGGCTGGCTCACGGATCCCAGGAATCCGCTAACCGCTCGCGTGATCGTCAACAGGGTCTGGCAGTATCATTTTGGCGCCGGGATTGTGAACACTCCGTCGGATTTCGGCTTCAACGGCGACCGGCCGTCGCACCCGGAACTGCTCGATTTTCTGGCCGTCGAGTTCATGGAGCACGGCTGGTCCATCAAGTGGCTCCAGCGTTTTATCGTTTCGTCACGTGCCTACAGGCAGTCTTCGGCAATGAACGCCAAAGCCCAAGCCGTCGACGCGGCCAACCGACTCCTGTGGAGAATGCCGCTCAAGCGAATGGACGCGGAAACCCTCCGTGATTCGATCCTGGCCGTGGCCGGAACCCTCCATCCCGCCCATGGCGGCCCCAGTTATCTCTTGCAAAAGAAGGAGACCAAGGGCTCCTACCTGCACAAGGCGCTGGACAATGACGGTCCCGCCGTCTGGCGGCGGGCGGTCTACCGCTTCGTGGTGCGCGGCGGCGAACGCCTGTTCCTGGACAGCTTCGACTGCCCGGACCCGGCCGTGTTCACGCCGCAGCGCAGCGTTTCCAACACGCCCGTGCAGGCGCTGACGCTGCTGAACAATCCTTTCCTGTTGCGGCAGGCAGGGATGCTCGCGGAGCGTGTGGAGCGTGAATCGGCGCCGTCGGTCGAGGCCCGCGTGCGACGCGCCTACCAGTTGCTCTACCAGCGTGACCCCAACGAGAGGGAGATTGCGCTCGCCCGCGCCTTCCTGGCGGAAAACTCTTTCAAGTTGTACGCACGCGCGCTTCTGAACAGCAACGAGTTTGTCTATGTGCCCTGACCGGACCTCCCATTCTGGATTCAGCCGCCGGCGCCTTCTCTGGGAGGCTGGCGGCGGACTGGCCGGCGTCGCGCTGGCCCACATGCTCGCCTCCGAGCAGGGCCGCGCCGCGACCCATCATCCGGCCAAAGCGCGGAACATCATCCTGATCTTTCTGCCCGGCGGCGTCTCCCACATCGACACGTTCGACTACAAGCCCGCCCTCGCCGCCAACCATGGCAAGGAAGCCAAGGGCGCCAACACGATCACGCCGTTTTTCGGCAAGCGTGGCGCCCTGATGAAAAGCCCGTGGAGCTTCCAGCCCCGCGGACGGTCCGGCAAGATGGTGTCGAGCCTTCTGCCTCATCTCGGCGGCATGGTGGACGAGCTGACGTTCATCCACTCGATGGTCTCGCGGAGCAATTCCCACGGACCGGCGATGTTCCAGATGACCACCGGATACATGTTTCAGGGGTTCCCATCGATCGGCTCGTGGGTGTCTTACGCGCTGGGCACGGAGAACGCGAACCTGCCGGCGTTCGTGGTCCTGCCGGATCCGCGCGGGCTTCCCCCTGGAGGCGTCGCCCAGTGGAGCAACGGCTTTCTTCCGGCGTCGCACCAGGGCGTGATCTTTGGCGACCAGGCAAAGCCGATCGCCGACCTGCATCCTCCGCCCGGCGTGGACGAACGCGCGCAGGCGGCGACCTACCGGCTGGTGAGCGAACTCAACGCCGAGCACCTGCGCCGGAACGACGGCGAAGACGCTCTCCTGGCGCGCGTGAAGGCTTACGAACTCGCCGCCCGGATGCAGCTATCCGCTCCGGAAGTCACCACCATCGGGGACGAGAGTCCGGCCACGCTCGAAAGCTACGGCATGAACGATCCGCAGCTTCGGCCCTACGCCTACAACTGCCTGCTGACGCGCCGCTTGATCGAGAAGGGCGTCCGTTGCGTGCAACTGTACAACGGAGCGCATTTCGGAGCGCCGCGGGTCAACTGGGACGCCCACGAGGACCTCGTGGGGAACCACGGCAAGCTCGCCCGGATCATGGATCGCCCCACCGCCGCCCTTCTGCGCGACCTCAAAGATCGCGGCCTGCTCGATGAAACCCTGGTCGTCTGGACGACGGAGTTCGGACGCCTTCCGATCTCGGAAGGCCTGGGCGAAGGCGGCCGGGACCACAACCCAGAGGGATTCACGACGTTCCTCGCCGGTCCGGGGCTCAAAAAGGGGTTCTCCTACGGATCCACGGATGAACTGGGATACAAGGCCGTAGAGAATCCGGTCACGCTCTACGATCTCCACGCCACGATGCTTCACCTGCTCGGCCTCGACCACACGCGCCTTACGTTCTATCACAACGGCCTGCAACGCCGCCTGACGGACGTGCACGGCCAGGTTCTCCGACCGCTGCTGGTCTGATCGCCGCGTCCCGTTTGTCTCGCCAGCCTGTCCGTTCAGCGGATAATAGACCTGATGACCCGGCGATCCCTGCTGCTTGCGTCCGTCGGCCTCGCATTCGGAGAGGGCGAAGCACGACTGCACCGCAAGCCCAGACCGCTGCCGGCGGGCGCCCGGACCCATGACTGGAAATCCTTTCTCGGGCCCAGCCACAACGCGACCTCGTCCGAGACCGGGTTGTCGCGAAAGCTTCCCCCGCCGCTGGTCTGGGAGTTCCCCAAAGGAACCGGCTACACTTCCCCAGCCATTTCCGGCGACCGTCTCGTTTACCTTCACCGCCTCGATGCTCACGAGATCGTGGAGTGCATGCACGCGGAAACCGGCGCCAGGATCTGGCAGTTCCGCTACCCGACCACCTACGAGGACAGGTATGGCTACAACAACGGACCGCGCAGTTCGCCGGTCCTTGATGATGACCGCGTTTACACCGTCAGCGCCCAGGGCGTGCTTCACTGTCTCCGGCTCGATTCGGGCCAAGTCCTCTTCCGCCGTGAGTTGAACGCCGACTATAAGGTCCCGCAGGACTTTTTCGGCGTCGCCTCGACGCCGCTCATCGAAGGAAATCTCCTCATCGTCCAGCCGGGCGCCCCGGCCGCGTGCGTGGCCGCCCTTGACAAGAGGACAGGCAAGGAAGTCTGGCGGACGCCGAAAGAGTGGGGACCAAGCTATGCGTCTCCCATCCCAGCTACTGTTCACGGGCAGCGCCGGATCTTCGTGTTCGCCGGCGGCGAGTCGAATCCGGCCACCGGAGGACTGCTCTCGATCGATCCGAAGACGGGGAAGGCGGATTTCGCCTTTCCGTGGCGCAGCAAGAGCTACGAAAGCGTCAACGCCTCCTGCCCTGTCGTTTTCGGCAACAAGGTCTTCATCTCAGCGAGTTACAGAACGGGCGGCGCACTGCTGGAGATCACTTCCGATTTCCAGCCGAAAGTGCTGTTCACCACGCCCGAATTCGGACTCCACTTCAACACGCCCGTCTATCGTGATGGATTTCTCTATGGATTTGACGGACGAAACGAACCCGATGCTTCGCTGGCGTGCCTTGACCCCGGGTCGGGGAAGATTGTCTGGCGCGTGACGCCGGAATGGCCCGAAACGTTTGAATTCAACGGGCAGCGGTCCGAACGCACGCTGGGGACGTTCCGGGGAACGCTGCTCTCCGTCGACGGACAGTTTCTCTGCCTTGGCGAGTTGGGTCACCTCCTCTGGATGGACTTGACCCCGAAAGGCTACAAGGAGGTGTCCCGGACCTGGCTGTTCGCGGCCCGCGAATCCTGGGCCCTGCCCGTCCTGAGCCGCGGTCTGCTGTACGTGTCGCAGAATACCAAGGATACGTTGAAAGGAACGCCGCCGCGCCTGCTCTGCTACGACCTGCGCGCCTGAATCAGCCCAGCGGCCGCCGGACGCGGACGAGCATCTTTTCGAGCGCCCCAGGATCGGCGAGGATTTCCGCCTCTAGTTCCCTGAGTTCGCGGTCCACCAGTTGCCACTCGGTGTCGCGTCCGAAGTTCTGATTCCGCGTCTCGCGGCGCAGGCGGCCGATGCGGACCATCTGAGCGGCTGCCTCACGAAGACGCTTTTCTGTGGCGTTCATCGAAGCCTCCCTGAGCGTGGGGCTCGTTTGTCCAGCCTGGCCCGGCGCTCCTACTCAATAAGATGTGGCCGGGGCCGGGAAGATTTCACGGATTACCCGTTAAACGCGAAAGTTTACCGGTAGGCCGCCACGCCCGTCACCCGTTCGCCGATGACCAGGGTGTGGATATGGTCGGTGCCTTCGTAGGTCTTGACGGTTTCGAGGTTGCACATATGACGCATCACAGGGTATTCGTCCATGATGCCGTTGGCTCCGAGCAGGTCCCGGCTGAGGCGGGCGCACTCGAGCGCCATCGCCACGTTGTTGCGCTTGAGCATCGAAACGTGGGCCGGCTCGAGTTTCCCGCGGTCCTTGAGCCGGCCCGCCTGGACGGCCAGCAGTTGCGCCTTGGTGATCTCGGTGATCATCCAGGCCAGTTTCTCCTGAACCAGTTGGTGGGACGCGATCGGCCGGTCGTCAAACTGCTTGCGCAGGATAGTGTACTGGCGCGCGGTCTCATAGCAATCCATGGCCGCGCCGATCACGCCCCAGCCGATTCCGTAACGCGCCTGAGTGAGACACGCCAGGGCCGCCTTCAAGCCTCGGGCGCCGGGCAGGACGTGGGAAGCCGGAACGCGGCAGTCATGAAAGGCGAGGCTCGAGGTGACGGAAGCGCGCATTGACATCTTGCCGTGAATGTCGGACGTGGTGAATCCGGGCATGCCCCGTTCGACGAGGAACCCCTGGATGCCGGACTCGGTCCGGGCCCAGACGACAGCGACATCGGCCACCGAGCCGTTGGTGATCCAGGTTTTCTCCCCGTTCAGAATCCATCCGCCGCCGTCGGCGGACGCGCGCGTCTGCATGCCGCCGGGATTCGACCCGAAGCCCGGCTCGGTGAGCCCGAAGCAGCCGATGGAGGAGCCGCTCCGCAAGCGGGGCAGCCACTTCTCTTTTTGTTCACTGGTTCCATACGTCAGAATCGGATACATGACCAGCGCGCCCTGTACAGAGCAGAAGCTGCGCAGGCCTGAGTCCGCCCGCTCCAGTTCCTGCATGAGAAGGCCGTAGGAGACGTTATTCAGCCCCGCGCAGCCGTATCCTTCCAGATTGGCGCCCAGGTAGCCGAGTTCGCCGAGTTGAGGAATCAGTTGAGAGGGGAACCTCGCTTCACGGTAGGCATCCCGGATGATGGGGAGCACGTTGTCGTCGACAAACTGACGCGCGGACTGGCGGACCAGCAGTTCCTCTTCGGAAAACAGAGAATCGATGTGAAGGTAGTCGACACCGCGAAAAGGTCGCACTGTCTCATTATTACAGGGCGGAGCCCGGCAGGAACGGACCGAGACTTTTTGGGAGACAAACCGCATCTCAGCCCACTATTACCCATAGAACTATGTTCGAGCTGGCTGTAGGCCTATTGTTGCTGGCCGACGCGTTGGCCCCGGTGCTGAACGAGGCGTTCGAGCACCTCCGATCGGGTCGCTACGACGCGGCGATCATGGGATTCAGACGGGCCGTCCAGATGGATCCCGATCGCGCCGACATTCGCAGAAACCTGGGATACGCCCTCCTGAAGACGGGAGAGACCGTGGCGGCACGTGAGGAGTTCGCCGAGGTCGTGCGGCTGGCGCCGTCGGATACGCAGGCGGCGCTCGAGTACGCCTTTCTGTGCAATGAAACAGGCGAGGTTCGCCAGGCGCGCCTGCTGTTTCTTTCGCTGCGCGGAGCGAGTCCGGAGGCGGCCCGAGCTTTTGAGGCGATCGACGGGCCGCTGGCGGCGGGAATCGCCCGTTGGAAGGCGGCGCTCCAGGCCGACCCGGGCAACTTCAGCGCGCACGTCGAACTCGCGCGCCTGGCGGAGTCGCGCGATGACTGGGCGCTGGCGGCGGAGCACTACGAGAGCGCCTGGAGGCGGAAGCCCGCCCGCCGGGACCTGCTGCTCGACACAGCCCGGGCGTGGGCCCGCACGGGCCGCGGCGGCGACTCCCTGCTGGCCCTCATCGCCGCCTCGCGGTGCGACGACGCGAGGACGGCGGAGCGGGCGCGGCCGCTGCTGCCCCGCCGCTACCCGTACGTGTACGAGTTCCGGCAGGCGATTGCGCTTGATCCGGACAATCTCGGCCTCCGCCGGGAGCTCGCCTACCTGCACCTGGAGATGGGGAACGCCGCCGAAGCCGAGTCCACGTTCGAAGAGATCGTCCGCCGGGCTCCGGCCGATCATCTTTCAGTGGCCCAACTCGGATTCCTGCGGCTCCAGCGAAAGGATATCGTCGGAGCGCGGGAACTTCTGGAACGCCTGCTTGCGGCGCCGGACGTGGAGGAAGACCTGGCGGACCGCGTCCGGTCGGCGTTGGGACTCCCGAAACTGCTCCGACGCCGCTCCGACAGCGCGCGCAAAGACGCCGTCTCCGAAGCTCGCCTGATGGCGAAGAAGAGCTACGACGCCGGTTATTTTCCAGACGCGCTGAAATACCTGCGAGTCGTACACGAGAACGATCCGCTCGACTTCGCCACTATTCTCCAACTGGGCCGGACCCACAACATGCTCCGGCAGGACCGCGAGGCTCTGAAGTGGTTCGAGATGGCGCGCCACAGTCCGGACCCCTCCATTTCCGGCGAAGCAGTGCAGGCCCGGCGCAATCTGGCGCCCCAATCGGGCGCAGTTCGCACGACCGTGTGGACGATGCCATTCTACTCGTCGCGGTGGAGGAACGCCTTCAACTACGGGCAGGTGAAGACGGAGTTCAGGCTGGCCGGGATTCCGTTGCGGCCGTATGCGTCGCTGCGATTCATCGGGGACGTGCGCGGCCGGGGCAACCAGCCCTATCCGCAGTACCTGTCGGAGACGGCGTTCCTGATCGGCGGAGGGGTCGCAACACCGGTCTGGCGCGGCCTGATGGGGTGGGCCGAGGCGGGCGTCGCGGTCTCCTATCTCGACCGCAGCGACCAGGCGCGCACGCTGCCGGACTACCGCGGCGGCGCCTCGTTCTCGTACGGATTCGGGAGGCTGCTTGGAAGCCGGAAACCAGGCCTGTTCGCGGAGACGCACGACGACGCGATCTTTGTAAGCAGGTTCGCCAACAGCCTGTTGTTCTACACGCAGAACAAAGTGGGCGTCACCATCCCCGCGGGGGAGCGCGCGGCGCTGCAACTCGTTTGGAACGGCAACCTCACAACGGACACCCGCCGGCAGGAGTGGGCGAATTTTGTGGAGACCGGCCCCGGCCTCCGGCTGCGTCTCCCCGGGCTGCCGCCGGGCATGCTGCTCTCCGCGGACCTGCTGCGGGGCCTCTACACCATACCGCAATCGTCGCGGCCCCCACGATTTCGCGATCTCCGGTTCGGAGCATGGTATGGTCACACCCGTTAGCCTCCTGTGCCTGTCGGTCTGGTCTTTTCATATCGCCTCCGACGATACGGGAGCCTGGGCGAAGACTCTGTCGGCGATGGGCTTCACGCCGGGTGCGGCCGGCCTTCACGTTCTTGGTCCGGAAGCTGATCCCGGCCCCTGGCGAAGCCGCGTCGAGCAGGGGGCGGTGATCATTCTGGAGGGGCCGTCCCAGGCGGCCGCCGCATTCGGCTTCAAGACGGCGCCGGGAAAGAAGACGCCGGTTCGCAGCGTGGTGGACGCGCACAATCCCAGAATCGAGATCATCTGGCAGCGAGTCGTGGAACTGCCTTCCGTGGAGCTCGCGCCGGAGGCGCAGGTTTTCACCCGGGAGAAATGGACGGGGCTCCCGCTGGTCTGCGGACGGAAAGTCGGCGCGGGGGCTGTGCTGTGGCTGGCGGCGCCGCCCGGCGAGCGCGGGTACGAACGGTTCCCGTACCTGGCGCAGGCGCTGGCGTCGCTTGGCGTGGAGCCGCCCTTCCGGTCCCGGCACCTGTGGGCCTTCTTCGATTCCTCCTACCGGCTGCGTGTCGACCTCGACTATTTCGCCGCGCGGTGGCGTAACTCCGGCATCGCCTCCCTGCATGTGGCGGCGTGGCACTACTTTGAACGCGACGCCGGCCGCGATGCGTGGCTGGCCCGCCTGATCGCGGCCTGCCACAAGCAGGCGATCACGGTCTACGCCTGGATCGAACTTCCCCACGTGAGCGAGCAGTTCTGGGAGCGACATCCGGAATGGAGAGAAAAAACGGCCGCCGGCCAGGACGCGCACCTCGACTGGCGCAAGCTGATGGATCTCACCAATCCGGATTGCGCCCGGGCCGTCTCTCAAGGGCTGGCGGCACTGATGGAGCGCTTCGACTGGGACGGAGTCAACCTGGCCGAGTTGTACTTCGAATCGCTCGAAGGCCACGCCAACGCCGCCCGCTTCACGCCGATGAACCGCGGCGTCCGCGCCGAGTTCGAGAAGTCGCATGGATTCGATCCGGCCACCCTTTTTCCCAAGGCCGATCCGTCCCGGCTGCGCCTGTTTCTCGACTGGCGCGCCGGGCTCGCGCGGCGTCTTCAGGAGCACTGGCTCGGCGAGATCGAGCGGATCCGCGCTTCGCGGCCGGATCTCGGACTGGTCCTGACCCACATCGACGACCGTTATGACGCCGGCATGCGCGACGCGTTGGGAGCCGACGCGGGCGCGGTGCTGCCGCTGTTGAGGAAACACGACTTTCAGTTCCTGATCGAGGATCCGGCCACGATCTGGCACCTGGGTCCGGAGCGCTACGCCGACATCGCCGCCCGGTACGCGCCGCTGGCCCCTCGTCCGGCGCGCCTGGGAATCGATATCAACGTGGTGGAGCGCTACCAGGACGTCTACCCGACCCGGCAGCAGACAGGCGTCGAACTGTTTCAGTTGGTGAACTCCGCGTCGCGGGCGTTCCCGCGCGTCGCGCTCTATTTTGAGAACTCGCTTCTGCCTGTGGATCTGCCCTGGCTCGGGTCGGCGGCGGCGGCGGCCGAACGGCGCGAGGTGGTGGGTGGAAGATTGATCGTGGAGACCCGGAAACCGGCTGGCATTCCCTGGAAGGGTCCGGCAAAGGTCAACGGACGAGTCTGGCCCTGGAGCGACGGGGAGACGGTGTGGCTGCCCGCGGGATCGCACGCAATCGAGGCGGCGCCGCGGGGGCCGGCGATGGCGCTCCTCGACTTCAGCGCCGACGTTCTGTCGCTGTCGGAGGAGTCCGGCGGGCTGGAGTTGGGATACCGGAGCGATTCGAGCGCCTGGGCGGTGGTCGACCGGCGCCCCGGCGCGATCCAGATCGACGGCGAGGCGGCGGCGCCGGCCGTGGCGGAGGCCGGCGCGGGCCGGTACCTGCTCCGGCTTCCGCGCGGGCAGCACCTGGTGGGAATCCGCAGCGGAGGAATCAGCGGCCGCTGAGCAGGTCCGCCGCGCGGTCAGAGAAGGTGCTGCGGGCGACAACCCGGTCACAGCCGGCCTCGATGGCTTCGCGCTTGCGGTCCTCCTGAACGTGCGACACAAAACCCAAGGCCGGGATCGGGCGAAGCGCGGGATCGGCCTTGAACAGCCGGATGAGACCGGGCGCGTCGACATCGCGGCAGTTGAGGTCGACCACAAGCATGGCGGCGTTCTCCCGGGCGAGGCTGATCGCGTGTTCGGCGGATTTCGCGAAGACGGCGTCGCGCCCGGCGCGGCGGGCGCCATCCAGGACCTTGGCGGCGAAAAAGACATCGGTGACGACGGCGACAATGCGGTCGGGCATGAGCGATTCCAGGTTACCACCGTGTGTTACACTAAAAGACACAAAGGGCCTGTAGCTCAGTTGGTTAGAGCGCTACCTTGACACGGTAGAGGTCACAGATTCGAGTTCTGTCAGGCCCACCACTTCGCCCCTGAAGCCCTGGCCGATTCTCACCGGCCCGATTCAAAGGGCGGACTCCAGATCCAGGGAATCACGTGGTTCTTCCTCGCCCACTCCTCCCACATCGTCGCCATCCGCCGCACCCGACCCGGGTGGACCGCCGCCAGGTCGTGCATCTCCGTCCGGTCCGCCTCCACATCGTAGAGTTCCCATTTCCCCTCCGGATGAACGGCGGTCAGCTTCCACTTCCCCTCCCGAACAGCGCGGCTTCCCTCGTGCTCCCAGAATAGTGGCCCTCGCCGCGGCTTCTTTCCCGCGAACAACGCCGACATGTCTTCACCGGCGATCCCCGGGGGCGCCGAAGCCCCTGCCACCGCGGCCAAGGTAGGCAACAGATCGATGAAGTGCCATGGCTGGTGGTTGATCGCGCCCTTGCCCGCCAGCCCCGCCGGCCAGTGCGCGATGCACGGCGTCGAGATTCCTCCCTCGTGCGTGTAGTGCTTATAAAGCCGCCACGGCGTGTTTCCCAGATTCGCCCACGCCGACCCGTAGCTGTGGTAGGTACCCGGCTGGCCCATCTCCGCCAGCCGGGCTCCTGTGTGAAGGATGTTTGCCGGACCGCTCGACCCATCAAACCCGTAGGGATCCCACTCCGCGCAGGCGCCGTTGTCGGAACAAAACAGGATCAGGGTGTTTTCGAGTTCCCCGCTGGACCGCAGCTCGTCCAGCACCAATCCGATGTTACGGTCCATCTGCTCGACCATCGCCGCGAAGATCGCCATGCGGCGCGCCAGGTCGGTGCGCCGGTCCGCGGCAAGCGAGTCCCATGGCGGATTCTGCTTCGGCGCCCAGCCGTTCCCGCTGGAGACGCGGTTGGGACCTACAACGCTGCGGGGCGTCATCGCCCACCGCCTGTCCAGAAGGCCCAACGCCGACATCTTCGCAAAACGGCGCTCGCGCAGCTTGTCCCAACCCTGCTCGTAGACGGGTTGATACTTGTCGACCAGTGCCCTCGGAGCGTGCAGCGGAAAATGCGGCGCGTTATAGGCCAGGTAGAGGAACCACGGCCTGGCCGCCGCGCGCGCTCCCGAGATGAACTCGAGAGCGTGGCCGGTGATCGCGTCGGTGGCGTGAAAATGGGAATACTCTCGCTTCGGACGGCCGGCGGGCAGCCGCGTGTACTTCGAACTGTCCCAGAAGCTGTCGAAGCCGTGGAGCATCCCGTAGAACTCGTCAAAGCCGCGCGCGATCGGGCCGGGCTGGCCCAGGTGCCACTTGCCCGACATCAGAGTTGTGTAGCCCGCCTGCTTCAGGACAGCGGGCAGGAACATCGCGCTTTCGCTCACGCGTCCGGTGTATCCCGGAAATCCAGGGCGCGCCTGGCCCCCGGTCATGTTGCCCATGCCGACCCGGTGCGGGTGCTGCCCCGTCATCAGGGCGGCGCGAGACGGACAGCAGCGGGCGTTGTTGTAGAGTTGCGTGAATCGCACCCCGCGGGCGGCCAGCCGGTCCAGGTTCGGCGTTTCGATCTCGCCGCCAAAGCAGCCGAGGTCCGAGTAGCCCAAGTCGTCCGCGAGGATCAGGAGAAGATTGGGACGCCTCGACGCGGCCCGCACTCGCGCTGCCCCGGCAAGAGCCGGCAGGAAAGCCCGCCTGGTGAGCATCAGAAGCGGTAGTGCAGTCCGAGCTGGTTGATCCGCGCCTGGTTGCCCGCGATCAGGCCGGTAATCAGGCCGAAGCTCGGATTGCCCCGGCCGCCGACGGGGCTACCGAAATTCGATCGATTCATGAAGTTCAGGCTCTCCCATCGGAACTGAAGCTTGTGGCCCTCCCAAGGCATGGAGAAATCCTTGAGGACCGAGAGGTCGCCCACAACCGCGCCCGGACCCACGCCGATCGTCCGCCCTGCGTTTCCGAAGCTCAGGGCCGGCGGCGCGGCGAAGATGCCGGTGTTGAAGTAGGACTGGCGCAGCACGTTCGCCCGCCAGTCCGGATTGCGCTGGAAAGCTCCGTTGAGGTTCGGCCGCACGGCGGCGGCGGTCGTGTAGATGGCGCCCGGGTTGTTCTCCACCACGCCAAACGGCGCCCCCGTGCGCAGTTCGAGAATCAGGCCCGTCGACCAGCCACCGGCCACCGCGTCCAGCACGGAATTCTGAATGCTGAAGCGCCGGCCCTTGCCGAAGGGCAGTTCCCAAACGCTGTTGCCGATCCACCTGTGGCGGATGCTGTTGGCCGACTCGCCCCGGTCCGCGCGCCGGTCATAAAAGTTCGCGATCGCCGGGCTGCTGCCCAGCTCGTTGCGCGAGTTCACATCGTCGATCAGCTTGGCGAACGTGTAGTTCATGCCGAATTGCAGCCCGCGGGAATACCGTTTCTCCAGCCGCAGGTTCATGCCATGGTAGTTCGAGTTGCCGATCGTCGGCGAGTGAACGCTCACGTTCGAAAACTGCGGAAACGGACGGAGCGCCTGGACGTTTCCCGCGCGCATGACGGCGGGATCCACCTGATTGATCGTCCGGGTTCCGGTCACGGTCAGCTTGTGTCCGAGCGTCGCCAGGTAGCCGATCTCGGCGACCATGTTCCCGGGCAGCTGGCGCTGGATGTTGAAGTTGAACGTCTGGAGATAGGGAATCCGCCGTTCGCCGGGCTCGAAGAAATCCACCGCGAAAACCGGATTCGCTCCGATCCGCACGGCGCCGAATCCGGGCGTGAGTTCGTTGGAAACCGCCGGCGGCAGTCCGTTCCGCAACTGGATCGCCGCGGTGCTGCCGCCGTCCGGCGACGTCACGTTGACGGCGGTGCTGAATCCGGCGCGGACCGCCAGCGGCGTCGCCTGGTCGTACTGTCCGACGTACATCACCGCTCCCCCGCCGCGCACGACCCACTTCTCCCGCAGCCTCCAGGCGAAGCCCACGCGCGGCCCGAAGTTGTTCCGGTCAAATTGCGACGCGTACTTCGACAGGCCGTTCCTGCCGCTGAAGGTGATCACGCCCGGGCAGTTGCAGACCGGGTTGATCGCGAACCGGTCGAAGGAATTCTGCTGGTTGCTGCTTTCGTAGCGCGGCGTGTCCAGGTCCCAGCGAAGACCGAGATTCAAGGTCAGGTTCCGGGTCGCTTTCCAGTCTGTCTGCACGTACAGACCCAGGGTCGCGCCGTTTGAGATGATTGACTTCGACTCGTCGCGGGATCCCGAGGCCACGTGGCCGAGCAGGAGCGATCCCAGCGCGTCGCTGGTGCCCGTCGGGGCGAACGTGAAACTCCCTCCCGCCGTGCCGAGCGGCGTGTCGTCGTTGGTCGACTTGCGATACTCGGCGCCGAACTTCAACGTGTGGCTCCCCTTGATCTTCGTCATCGATCCGGTGACGTGATCCCCGCGGATGGGCTCCTGGATCCGTTCCTGTTCGCCCCGCCCGAAAGGTTCCAGGCCCGTTACGTTCACCCTGGGGAAGTAAAGCGGATTGGTGCCGCGCAGACCGATCTTCTCGGGAATGCCAAGACCCTTGCTCGCCGTAATGGGCCGGAACTTCCGCCGGTCATAGGCGTAGCGCGCCTCGACGACCGCCGTCGGAGAGATCGTCCGGACCCACGTCGGCGACCAGTTGAAGTAGCTGTTGGAAATCGTCTCCCCATATTGGTCGGTGTTGTCGCGGAAGATCGGACGCTGGTAGGACTCGTTGATGTTTTGCAGGTGCCGCAGGTAGAACCGGTCCTTCGAGGAAAACGTGTGATCCAGGCGGGCCACCACGACGTGCGCGTTGCTGCCGGTCGGATTGTTCACCCTGAAATTGGCCGTGCGCGAAGGCTGTCCGGGGATGTTGGGTTCGGGATAGTATTGCGCGATCGAGCGGCCCACCGGATCCATCCGCGACACCGGAATCGTATTGTTCGGAAACGGGGCGAAGCCGTTCGCCGGATCGTTGACGCGCGAGGCGAAGACCCCTCCGATCTCCGCCGGCGTCGGAACGTTGAGGATGCGCGTCTGCTGGCTGCGTGTCCGGATCCACTCCGTGTTGGCGAAAAAGAAGGTCCGGTTCTTCGAGATCGGTCCGGAGAAACTGCCGCCGAACTGGTTGTAGCGGAGGACCGGCTTGCGCGCGGCGAAGAAGTTGCGCGCGTCCACGGCGTCGTTTCGGAGGAATTCGTAGGCCGAGCCATGCCAGTTGTTCGTTCCCGAACGCGTGGTCATCTGTACGGAACCACCCCCGGTCCGGCCGAGTTCCGCCTTGAAATTCGAGATCTCGACGTTGAACTCCTCCAGGGCGTCGATCGGAGGATCAAAGGTGAGCGTCGCCACGCCGAGCAGAATGTTCTGGGCGTTGCCGCCGTCGATCGTGAAGTTGGTATTGTCGCCGCGCCCCCCAGCGATGGTGAAATTCGAGCCCGTCCCGTTCTGGACCACGAACCCGCTCAACCGCGCCAGCGACGCCGCCCGGCGGCCCACCAGCGGCATGTTGGCGATCGTCTCCCTGCGGATGACATTTCCCACCGAGGACGACTCCGACTTGAGCAGCGGAGCTTCGGCCTCCACCGTGACCGTCTCGGCCACCCCGCCCACCTCCAGGCGGATGTCGGAGCGCGACGGTACGCCGGTTTCAATGACGATGCCGGTCTGGCGGAACTGTTTGAAGCCGGGATGTTCCACCCGCACTTCGTAGGTTCCGGGCTTCAGCAGCGGAATCGTGTAGGCGCCGGAGGAACCCGAGAGCGTCTCGAACGTCTCCCCGGTCAGAGTGTTCACCAGTTCGACCTTCGCGTCCGGAACGATCGCGCCGGATGTGTCGGAGACGCTACCGGTCAGCGAAGCGGTCTGGGCGAAACAGGAGGAAACGGCGGCGAGCAATGCTCCCCATCGAAAGGCGTGCGCAGGCATTCGTCTGTCTCCCATCCTCAGATTGTGAGATGATCCCGACCAGATTAGTGAGAATCGCCGCCGGACGCAACCGGGCCCCGATCAGGCGCCGCGGCCGTTGAGATGCCCCGCGATGTCGCCGGCGCCTGGCTCGCCGCGGCGGCGCCGTTCAGCCGCCCACCGCCACAACGCAGGCGTTGCTCGGGACGCCATCGAGGATGACGACCACGTCATGGTCGCCACGGGGAAGCGCCGCTTCCGGCTCCAGATTGGCCTGCCCGACCCCCGCAGCCCCCGGAGTCAAGCCGATGAACAGGACACGCGCAGCCCTTCCGCCGATTCTCGCGGCCGCACGCGCCAGAGCCGGCGAGAGGATCCCGGCCGGCGCGGCGAGACCGGTTGCGACGGGATTCTGCGTCTTCCCCAGTCCCGTCAGATAGACCGTGACGCCTTCTCCTGCGCCGGTGGGCGTTGCCGGAGTATTCCGCGCGCCCGAGAAATTGAAGGCGACACATCGGTTTTCGGCCCCGACGAACAGGCCCGGCGACACGCCCGCGATCTGCACAGATGTTCTGGCTTGCAACGCCGAGTTCCGCCAGAGTTCCACTTCCACGGGGCCATTGGGGGTTTCATACGGAATCTGGCCGTTGATCTGGTTCGGACCGGCGTAGAGGAGGGGAGCCCGGCGGCCGCCCAGGCGCGCCTCGACGCCTGAGAGTGTAACCGGAAGCGGAAACGTGGTGGACGAGGCGGTTTCCGCCAGCGTTCCAAAGCCGAAAACGCTGAAAAGCCCGCCGGGACTCAGGCAGCCTTCGTAGCTTGCGCCGTTGACGAGCAAGGGCGTCTCGGCGAAACGGATGGCGTCGCGCGCCAATGGGTTCATGGAAGCATCCGCGAAGATCGCCCACAGCGTGGCGGCGAGCCCGACACGCTGCGCGATGCACTGAAACGGCGTGCTGACGCACTGCTCATGCGGCGGAATCTGATCGCCGGACTCCATTGTCGCGGCGACCAGCCCTCGGCCGTCGGCGTATGGCGCCAGGATCTGCGCCCGCCAGATCTGGGCCAGATACGATTCCGCGGCGGCCCGGTAACGGCTCTCACCGTAGAAGGCGTCCACAGCGCGCATGGTCACCACCATCTGTCCGGTAAATTCCCACGCGATGGCGGCCGGTCCGCTCACCGGCGCGTGGACAATGCTGAAGCCTTCAAAAGATTGACCGCCCGCCCGGATCCGCTGAACCTGGCGCGCCGCCCAGTCCACCGGGCGCCTCCAGTCGATCCGATCCCGATACCGGGGCAGGGACATCAGGGCCAAGGGCACGAAGGTATTCGCATCGAGGAAGTCGAACGTATTGATCACCTCGCCGCCGCGTCGCTCGCCATCGGGAGAGATCCCCGGCGACGGCGGAGTGCCGATCGGCACCGTGCCGGCAAAGAAGCGGCCATTGACCGGATCAAACATCCGGATGACAAAGTTCGCCGCCTCCTCCGATCTCAGCTTCCACACCTCGGCTGAGACGCGGTTGCAGAGTTGCGATTCGACATCGGCCAGCATCTGGAAGGCGGCCGCGATATCGGCGTTGTTTTCGACGCTCTTTCCCCGGAGTATCGATTTCTCCGCTCCCTCGTCCGGCGCCCCGACGAAGTAGCCGCCGAAGCCCGGGGACGGGTCGAAGAGCAGTCCGTGAATCCAGTTGCCGATCGTTCTGGCGGCGTCGAGATACTTCGTATCGCCCAGCCGGCGATAGGCCGCCAGCAGCGAGATCATCGCAAACGAGTTGTTCCCTCCGGTCGCTCCATCCAGTACCAGACAAAACTTGGAGGCGCCGCACAGATTGGAGGCGATGCTGAAGCCCGCCAGGCGCATCTGGCCGGCCTTCGCGCCAGAGCCCCTGTCCGCGGGCGGGCAGTTCGAAGCACCCGGGCACTGTTGATCGTTCAGAAAGGTCGCATCGCCGTTGATGTACCCGTTCCGCAGCGCCGCTCCGAGTGGAACGGTGGGCAGGGGGAAGCCGCTGTTGTCGTGGGTGACGGCGTGGACGAGGGAATCGGCGACGTGTCTCGCGTTGTCGAGGTCCCCGCGGCGCAACGCCAGCCATAGGGCCAGCGCGGTTTCATACGTCGTCGTCAGATTGCGGTTCACCTGATCGGGAGGTATCAGCACGCGGCCGCTCATCCGGTCCGGCGCGGGCACGATCCCGCAAGTGGCGTTGGCCAGCGGGAAACTCGGCTGCGACAACTGCCGCCGCGGGGCCGGCTCGTAGCGGATGTCGTCCAGCAGAAGCGTGCCGCCGTTGGCCGCATTCGCTCCGTTGGTGACCACGAAGAACGGTATATGGACGTTGCGGAGGCTGACGCGGGCGGCAGGGGAGTCCGCCGTCCGAAGTTCATCGAGAGCGAGGCGGCGTTCCGACCAGGACGCACCAGCAGGGATCGGGATGAAGTCCGTCGAAAACGCCCGCCCGTCGTTTACGCCGAACTGCACACGGATGCCGGTGGGGGAACGGTAACGGAATACGATGTGCGTGGCGGGCGACAGATCGTAGCCCACGCCGCGCATCCTGGATCCGAAGTGCTCGGGTTCTTCGAAATTCAGTCCGTAGAACTCGGTGGCCGCCATCGGCGCCCAGGTGATGCGCATCACCGTACCGTTCCGGCAGTCCATCCGGCGCGGATCGGCTGTGCAACCCGTCGACGGGTTGCCCGGATCGTCAATGCACGCCGGATCGACGCTCAGCTTTCTGGCGTCCGGAAAGATCCCGGACGGGTAGGCTTTCGCCGAGCCGTCGTCGTGGTTCCGGTAGACGAAAAATTCGCGGCGGTTGGCTGAAATCCGGTCGCTGACGAGCCCGGCGGCACGCTCGCTTTGCGCAGACGCCGGCAGATCGTGGATCTGCATCAGCAGCAAGCCGGCCAGCGCCGGCCGGGAGCGCCGGATGCTCATGATCGAATCTCCTTAGCCCGATCTCGGGATTCTCCCACCGATCATGATAGAACTCTCCGGATTCACCGGCATACACGACGGGCGACTTCCCGCAGGCCTTTACAGCCCGCCGCGCAGGTATGCGATGACGTCGGCCAGGTCCTGCTTGCTCAGCGTCTTCTCGAGATCTTCGGGCATCAACGAGATGTTCGAGGACCGGATCTCCTGCACCGCCGCGCGCGGGAGCGTGACATCCTCCTCGCTGCCTCCGCGCAGAGTAATGGCCCCGGGAGTTTCGCCGGCCAGCACGCCGTCGTACATACGGCCGTCCTTGGTGGTCACCAGGTAGTTGACGTAGCGCGCCTCGATGGCCGCGCTGGGATCGAGGATTGCGGCCAGCAGTTCCTCCTTCGACTTCATGTTGATCCCGGTCAGATCCGGGCCGATCCGGCCCCCCTGCCGGCGCGGCATGTGGCACTTCGCGCAGGCGTCCTCGAAGACCTGCTTGCCGTGGTCCACGTTGCCGCGCAGGGCAAGCGCGTCCTGGAAGGAGGCGAGCACCTTGCCCCGGTCGCTGCCACCCGCCTTGAGCGCCTTCCGCGCGCGCTCGAGCAGTTTGGCGTCCGACAATTCGAGGAGGCGGTTCCGGGCGCCGGTTTCGAGAGCGTTGGCCGGAACCTGGTTGGATTCGATGGCGTCGAGCAGCGCCGGAATCCGGTCTTTGCGCGCCAGCAGCGCGCCGATCGCCTTGGCGCGGGCGTCCGGCGAATAAGCGCTCCACTGGGCCAGCAAGGCTTTCGCCACATCCGGATGGTCGAAGGAAGACAGAGTCAGGATGCAGGCGGCCTGGAGTTCGGAGGGAGGGTTGGAGCTGAGGACCTTCCGCACAACCGGCAGGGCCCGGGCAAAGTCCGCCCCGCGCAGAGCCGCGATCGCGAGAGCCCGCTTGTTGGCCGGAACGCCCGGGTCCACGGCGTCTTTCGCGGCGCGTTCCACCAGCCCGCGGATCTCGAAATGCCGCGCCACGTCCCACGCCGCCTCCATACCCTGGCCGAGATACTTCGCCAGCGCGGCCTCGATTCCCGGAGCCTGAAGTTTCTTCGCCGCCGCCATCTTCAAACCGCGGGCGAGCCCGGAGAGCCCCGCCTCGGGATCCTTCACCTTCTCGAGCTGAACCACGAAATCCTGGATCTCCCGGCCGTTGGCGCGAGCTCCGAACAGGGCTCCCATCTGCGAGACCATATCTTTCGGCGTGGCCGAAGGACCACGGGCCGCCAGCGCGCGGAAAAAGGGCCCCGGCGCGCCTGCCGCGGAGGACAGCGCGGCGGTGCGGATCCAGCGGTCGGAGGCATGGCGCGCGGCGATGTCGACCAGCGCCGCCCGCGCTTCGGCCGAGTCGATGTTGCCGAGCGAGAACGCCACCTGCATCTGGACGCGGACGTCGCTGTCTTTGGCCAGGGCCGTAATGGCGCGCCCGAGGCCGGGATAAGCTTCCGCGAGTTGAATCGCATGCACCCGGACGCGCGGATCCGGATCCGCCAGCGCGGCCGCGGCGTCAGCCTGGCTGAGGGCGCCGATGCCCTCGAGCAGATACAGCGCCCGCAGGCGCCCCGCGGGCTGCCGGCTTCCGGTCGCTATGGCCCTCAGATCCGCCGCCGCCGACTTGTCCTGCCGTTCGAGCAGAAGCCGGTGCGCGGTTTCGCGGTGCCAGCCGTTGCTGTGCTCCAGCAGCTTCACCAGCGCAGCCGAACTCATCGACGCCAGGTCCACGCGCAGGCTTCGTTTCCCGGTCGCGCCTTTCGGCGAGAGGCGGTAGATCCGGCCGAGATTGTCTCCGGAGTAGAAGTTGATGTTCTTGCGCAGTTCCTCGGGAATCGACAGCGGCGTCTCGATGGTCTCGCGCTGCATGTCCATCATATAGAGGTGGCCGTCGGGCGCGTTCGCGAAACAGGTCGGCCGGAACCACTGGTCCGTCGACGCCAGGAATTCGATCTGCTTTTCCTCGGTTTTCGGCGCCGGCCTGGCCTTGAACGTCACCCCGTCCTCCGTGAGGATGTCCCGCCGCACGAGGTTTCCGGAAACATCGCCCGTAAAGATGTTTCCGCGGTATTCCGCCGGCCATGCGTCGCCGTTGTACATCGTGCCTCCGGCGGCGCCCGTGATGTGGCCCCCCACATGCTCCACGCGGCCCGACTTGAGCTCGTCGAACCGCTGCTGGCGCAACCGGGTGCGGATCACCCGCCACTCCTGGGGTTCGGTGAGCGGGTACATCCGGCGGTGATGGTCCCCGTAGACGTCGTGCATCACCGTGGCGACCTCGAGCAGAGGGGCGCGCGCCAGATACTTCCGCGGCAGCACCACGTGGCGCAGATGAGTCGTATTCTGCGAGATGAACCGGTTGCCGAAATCGTCGAACGTGGCGCCAAACTGCGCCGTGCCCGAGGCCGGCTCGAAGATTCCCTTGACGGGATGGTAGCGGAAATCAAACCCCCGGACCTGGACCGGCGGATGCTTGGGGTGCTTGGGCGAAGTGATCAGCCCTTCGGCGCCGATGTTGGAAAAATAGATCCAGTTGTCCACTCCAAGACGCGGGTTCGTGATCTGCCCCTCGGGATTGCCGTGATAAAAGCCGGTGAACCAGACCTCACGGACGTCGGCCTTGCCGTCGCCGTCGGTGTCTTTGAAATAGAGGATCTCCGGAGAGGCGGGGACAATCAGACCGCCCTGCCAGGGAATCAGGCCCGAGGCGTGCAGCGTCTGCTCGGCGAAGACAACCGACTTGTCGGCCTTGCCGTCGCCGTCAGTGTCTTCGAGCATCCGGATGCGCCCGCGGGCGGGCTTGCCCTTCGGCGGGTCGTCCGGCAGGTCGAGCATCTCAGCGACAAAGGCGCGTCCCCGCTCGTCGAAAACCATGTCGACCGGGTCCAGAACGTCGGGCTCGGCGGCGAAGAGCGTGACCTCGAAGTCGTCGCTGAAGCGGAAACTCTTGAGCGCGTCGGCCGGCGCAAGGGAGCCGCCCTTGCGTGGGGAAGAGCAGGAGAAGGAGAGCAGAACGAGCGCGGAGAGCGCCAACTGGCGATGATCCATTCAGCTCTATGCTAGCGCGCCGTCCCACCAGCATTTTCTCATCGAAAGATGAGCCTGAAGAATAGGAGTTGAGGATCCGCTGGTCTCCTTTCTGTTTGGGTGTCATTAGGAATGGGTATGGTCGTCGTCGAAGCTGTGGAAATGTGGGAATCGCGCAGCGATTTCCAAGGGCGGTGGGAGCGGTGGGAAACTGCGCAGCAGTTTTCCATGGCTTCCACCCCCCGGCATTCCCACAGCCTTGCTTCCAGGTCATAGCCGGGTGGTTCAGGCGATCTTGCGTCCAATGCGCCGGAA